>CERC01065794.1_pt1 | contig 139351 bp, 107 predicted proteins | sample 530921 | NCBI WGS metagenome assembly CERC01 (sample SAMEA2621099, study PRJEB7988) | marine metagenome | isolation source: saline water (ENVO:00002010), including
CGTTGGCCCTATATGGTTTTTTCGTTAACTTGTGCAACAGGCACAATGGCTATAATTAATACGGATTTTGGTGCTTAACGCCAAGTTTCGGGTATATTTATAATGTCCGCCAAATCTATTGATTTGGTTTTTAAAATGAAAAAATTAAAATAAAATAAAAAGGTTTGGCTAAGTGCTTAATCGAAAATTAATCGCTTATTAATTCCCGTACTAATTATAGCCGGAACGTTAGCAATAATTTTGAAAAAGAAAATTTACGTATTGATTCTTGGCCCAATATTGACACTCTTATCGTGTGGACAAAATTCTTTTGAAAAAGAAATAAATGGAAAGTGGTATGGACTGGAAAATGATGGATTTACCAGAATGTACTTTCACCCAGATAGTCTAATATTTATGGAGGGCAATACTCAGACTGTAAAATGGACAGCGGACGAATCCAAAATTGAGTTTGATTATATTGCACAATGGCCCTATCAGACTTTTGAAAAAGATTCAACAAAAACAATGTTTATGGAATATTTTCTTTCTAAAAACAACAATACTCTTTCCTTTAATAAAATTAACGATTCAACAATAGATAGAAATTTCAACTTACTAAGAGCAGAAAACTATTTTGATTTCTTGAGTAAAAAAAGTGGAGTGAAATTTACATTACCCAATGATACCAAAGTTGAACGTATTGGTCTATCTAGTGAATATGGTTTGAAAATTTTCATTGGAACCATTAATAATAAAAGTGCTATTGTCTCAGAATATGGTAATGGACTGGATTCGATTAAAAACGACATTATTAAATTCAAACAAAACCTCAATCCATTAGATGAACATCATCAACTAAAATTAGAGTCTGATATTCATTTGAGAGTATTTGCGGATAAGTCAATTTCAGATGAAGATATTCAAAAACTTATTCAAAGAATTACTCAAAGCGATTTAAAAAAAGTCTTCAGAATCTACGAGACTAATAATTATTATAATTTCGAAACCTTAGCTGGTAAGGAGATAAAAACTATTGCTAACAAAACCTCCTATGAAAAGCCTTAGTCCAGTTTCTTAAAGTTAATTAATATTATCTTTTAGCATTAACACCTTTTTTTCTTTAAATATAACTTGCTCACACTCCTAAATGTGATAGACCTTATTGGTCTTCGTTAGTATCTGTAAATTTATAAGTACTAATAAACAAGGAAATGAGAATACTTAAATTGAAACTCGTATTATCCTAATAATTTTCCAAAGTTGTAATGACGACAATTGTGGAGAATGTTTTACTCCACCTCAAGGTTTCAGTTTTGAAATTGTTGACAAAACAAGCGGAGAAAATTTATTCACAAATGGGACGTTTAACTCCAATGAAATTACAATAACTGACAACTTGAATAATGATGAACCTATAGATTTTTCCTTTATTTCGGAAAATGACATCAACATAATTCATATTAGTTCAATTGGGTGGAAAACAGAAATCGTGAATTTAGAAATTCATATAGCTAATAATCACATTTTTGACTTTTATGTAGATGCTGAAAGAAAAATAGAAGACTGTTGCTCTTATACGAATTACAATGAAATCTTGGTCCTCAATTCCGAATTTGAATTGAATAATGAAACAGGAACTTATGTTATTTTTATGGAATAAAGGCTAATAAAAAACCCCAAATAGATACTTGGGGTTACGTATTCCAATTGAACTATATTTTACTTTCCTCCATCTAATTTATCCTGTAATGTTTTTAATTTATCCCAGTCACCAGAAGCTGCCAATTTAGCTTGCTTTGGCCATGTACCTGGTTTGTGCATAGTGTAACGAGGCCCAGCAGCTTTTAAAATTTCCTCTAAAGATTTTACTGATGCCTTACTAAGCGCACTGAAAGTACCATAACCGTTATCGGTCAATATTGATGCAATTTTAGGGCCAATACCTTCAATTTTCTTAAGATCATCTTTTTTGGCCTTGGTCGTTGTTTTCTTCGCTACAGGCTTTTTGGCAACCGTTTTTTTAGCTACTGGCTTTTTAGCGGCAACTTTCTTTACAGTCTTCTTTTTTTCCGGTAAAGCACTTAAATCAACCACACTATTATCTATTCCAAAATATGGAGAAGGTACATATGCATCTGCAGCATGGTCATTGAACCATCCCTTATCATCACTCAAATACCTAAATTCATATTTTTTACCATTTTCCAGTTTTACACTCTTCTCATAGCTGCTACCTTTCTTCTCCATTTGAAAAGAACTATCGTTTGTCTGCCAATTATTAAAATCGCCCAAAAGTATTACGTTAGACGTACTTGGAGCTTCATTTTCCGCTATGGTAAAGGTGACTAATGTATATTTTCCTTTTACTTGTTTTTTCAGTGCCATTTTTTATAGTATTTTATTCTATTATAAAAGTAACATAGAAAATACTCATTTTCAAAAGTTTAGGTTAAGAAATTGTTGATTTAATGTATTCGGTTAAAAAGACACCTTAAAATTGTCAAACTAATAAAATCTTTTACGTTAGATTTTCTTCTGTAATTCAACATCACTTCATGTCAACAAATTTTTTATGTAAAAAGTATGACAAAATACTAGCTTAATAAGCGATACACTTTTTCATTAGACGTTCTACCTGTAAGCATATAGTCTCCTATATAATCCAACCGGTCTACACCATGGCTCAAAAGCGAAAAGAACGAATTCGAGAAAAGAATATCTTCATTGATTTCTTTGCATAATTGACACAATCTGGCTCCCGTATTTAAAACAGTGCCATGAAAAGCAATATCCCTTTTATAGTCCCCTACTTCAGCAATGGCTACTGTACCATAACACACACCATATTTAAACTTAGGTACCCAACCAAACTCATCTTCAAATTCATGTGCCGTTGCATCTAAATTATCTTGAAAATCTTTAAATAGGTCCAAGCATTGTTGTGCAGCAATACTGTTAGATTTTTGCCAAGTAAGCACCGCCTCATCCCCCACATATTGGTACACCTCAGCATCATAATTTTCAATGTGATGGGTTAACTTGCTAAAGCATTCTTGTATGAGTCTGCTATATTTAAGGTGCCCAATTTCTTCGGCTATTGTCGTAGACTGATTAAGGTCTAAAAACATAAAAATACGCTGAGCTTCTTTCGGTTTAAAATATGTACCCATGATAATATCATAAAGATTTGTAGAACCAAATTTTCTAGAAACCTGTGCATATAAACTGAAATGAAAACTAACTACAAAAAAATATATGATATAGAATATATTAAGTGAAGACCCTAAATAGGCATAATGTGCATTGACCGCTTCATTAGAACTTGGTGGCATTAATTCAAAAATTACATATGTACCTACAAAATGTATAAAGTACATCACCGCAAATTGTAAAATGGCTTTTATGAATACCACTTTCGCAAAAGGATAATCCCTAAGCATTTTACGTAACAAAAAAACATCGCTTGCGCTAATTACCAAGCAGTAAACCAGTACAAAAGGTAAAATTGAGGTAAACGTATATTCTAAATAAGCAAGCCAATCTTCACTTTGAAAAATTTTTATATTTAGCACTATGTCAAACACCATTATAGCAATCAGCCACATTACCGCCAGGGTCAACATTCTAAATATATGTTTCATTTTCATACGGACCTGATATTCTTTAGTGATGCTGGCAATCTAGAAATTACTGAAATATAAAGTTTAGGCTATAGTTTTGGTTATTGTTTTAAACTCTCTAAACTTGGAACTACCAATTGATCCGTTCTGTATAAATAGGTAATTTCTTTATTTTCATAATTTGTATAGGCGTCTATCAATGTAGATTGGGCATTCTGCGCCATGGCTTGTGCATCTAATAAATCGGTTAAATTACTTAAGCCGTTATCATAATTGTCTCTGTTCACTTTTAAATTTTCTTCTGCCAATTGCTTGTTTTCCAATGCATATTGAATTTGCTCGTGTGCATTCAACAAATCATACCAACTTTGGGTAATAGCCACTTTTAATTGGTCTATACCATCCATACGGTTGTTCTGGGCTATTTCTTCTTGTATTCTTTCTTGCTTAAGTTTTTGCTTACCGCCACCCCACCAATCTGAAATGGGGATACTTAAAGAGCCAAAGGCAAAACCGGTAAACTGGCTATCCAAATCATCATCAAAAGCCCCAAATTCAACGGCACTCACTCCTACCGCCAAAGAAGGTAACATATCAGCTTTTGCCATTTTAGTCTGTAGGCTACTTGCCGTTATAGACTTTTCAAGAAGCTCATAATTACTGTTACCAGTAAGATCCATATCTGGCTCGGTATACATAAAATCAGGAACCATCGTTTGATCAAAATCTGCAGCGGCTTTCATGTTTGGAGAATAAGCCACGCCTACATAAAGAGAAAAATCCAGCAATGCGAGTTTACGCATATTCTCCAATCTACTTTTATTTAAAAGCAATTCGCTACGGTTGACCTTTACCTGTAACAATTGGTTTTTTGCAATAAGACCCGCTTCCAATAAATCTTGCTGTTGCTTTAAAAGTTCATCTAGATAAATCTCATTGGTCTCTACCACTTTTTGTTGCTCTTGTATTTGTACCAATTGCCAAAACTTATTTTCGGTTACCAACAAAACGCTATCTACCGCTTGTTCCGCCCTAATTTGAGAAGTCTCCAGTTGTATATCTGCCAATGCATTGGAGTTTCTGATTTTTCCGCCGGCATAAATTACTTCGGTTGCCGTTGCACTGGCATTATATAAGTTATCTATACCATTGGGAAGAAAACCGTCTATAGGACCAATGAGGTCATTGGGCGCATATAGCCCAAGTGCACTAGCCTGTACATTAGGAAAATAGTTTGCCACCATTTCACGTTTAAAGGCTTCTGACTTCTCTATGGTCAGCAAACCGTTCTTAATGGCATTACTATGCTTTAAAGCAGCTTCTTTACTTTCTTCCAATGAAATTTGTTGGGCAAAAACATTTCCTAATATAGCTACGGAACAAAATATCGTTAAAAAGCTACGTGATTTACCAACCTTGGATAAATAAGTATTTATGTGTTTCATTACTTAAATTCTACTATTAAACATTAGTGTTGACCACTTCTTCCGTGGTAGTCTCGTTATCCTCTTTTCTAAAGAACAACCAGTATAGCACTGGAAGAACAAATAAAGTAAGTACCATGGAGAACATGAGTCCGAATGCAATTACGGTACCCAAAGGACCCCATAAGCTAGAGCGACTAACGATCATTGGTATTACCCCAACAGCTGCTGCGGAAGATGTCAAGAAAATAGGGCGCATACGTCTTTCCGCTGCTAGAATAGCGGCTTTTTTAACACTGTAGCCATGTTCATGCCTTAACTCATCTGCATAATCAATTAATATAATTCCGTTTCTTACTACAATACCACATAGCGCCAAAAGACCAAGGAATGAGGTAAATCCAAAAGGATACTGCATCAATATCAACCCTAAAGCGGCACCAAAAATGCTCAATGGCATGGTGATAAAACTTAATAACGCGTGCATAAAGTTTTTAAAGTGCCATAACAGTATCAAGAAAATCAATACCACACTAAGCATAAGAGAAAGTCCCATTGGTTTATTGTTCTCTATTTGCAGCTCGTACTCACCACCATACTCTATTCTGATATCCTCCGGAAAGGTGATCTCATCAATATGAGGTATCATTTCTGCGAGTACCTCATTGGCAACCGCATCTTTGGTAATGTCTACACGAACGGTAAGGCAACGGTTTCCATTTCTATTGGTAATTTGTTCTTGAGACCATTGCGGAGTAATCTCAGCTACTTGTCGTAAAGGAACCTTTGCTTGTTTCTGTGCAGAAATTATAGATAGCTGACGCAGATCAGATACATTTTGGCGATGCTGATTCTCACTTTTGATCTTCACATCAATAGTATACTCCTCATCCCAAACCTCGGTAGCTTTTAAGCCTGTAGTGTTCACTGCAACGGCATTGGCAATATCTCTGTTGTTTAAACCTAACCGTGCAGCTTCATTCTGCTTAACATCCATTTTAACAGCTTCTTTCATACTGCCAAAGTCAGTTCTGCTCCAAAGTGTTTTTGGGGTATTACGTGCAATATTGATTATGGTATCGCCATACTTTTTAAGCTGATCAACATCAGTACCATACAACCTTACCTCTATAGGCGCATTGGTACCTGCCATATCCAATTGCTTCATTCTTAAATATGCATTTGGATACATATCCGCATATTTTTCATCATACTCGTTCAAAACCTCAACCGTAGCATCGTCAGATATGGTGGTTACCAAAATTTGCGCATAGTTTTTTGCTGGCAGGTTTGGTGCATACAGCGTATGGAAACGAGGAGAACTTTGACCAATAAAACTGGTGTAAAATGCTACACGTTCATCGGCTTTTAATACTTTCTCCAATCCGTTTACCACCTTGGTAGTTTCATCTAGACTACTCCCTGGGTTTAAATTGATCTCTATTGAGAATTGATTACGTTCCACTTTTGGAAATAATTGCTGGCTAATGCCTCCAAAAAGCAATACACCTACCACTACTGCCGCAATACCTAAACCAATGGTCAACTTATAACGCTCCATGGCTTTATTGACCGCATTGTCAAAAAAGGACTGCAGTCTATCCAGCATAGATTTTTTATCATCTTGTCCTTTTTCTTGAGGGTTATCATGTAATCCCTTTTTTATGAAAAGTGAATTAATGAAAGGCACCAATAAAATAGATATGATCAAGGATAATGTAAGCGCAATAATTATAACGTACGGAAATGCACTAATAAAATCTGATGCCACACCTTCCATGAAGAACAACAACGGATAAAATGTTGCCGAGATAGCCAATGTTGCGGTAAATACAGATGGAAAAAGTTCTTTGGCGCTACTCACGGCAGCTTCAGGTATTGACATACCCTCATCTAGTTTCTCTACATAGTTATCTATAATGACAATAGGATCATCTACCACAATACCCAGCACCACAATAAGCGCCGCTAACGTTACCGTATTCAGTTCTATTCCCATAAAATACATTATGGCAAGTGTTGCAGAAATGGTAATAGGTATGGTTGCTGCCGCCACCGATGCCACCCTAAACGGAAGCAATATTAGGGTAACGATGATTACACCGATCAAGGCATAACCAAACTCTTTCATAAAGTGGCTTATAGAATGATCGACCACTTCTGGCTGATTCGCAATTTTTGTAATGGTAATATCACTTGGCAATTCACTGATCACCTTTTCTAATCGCTCATCAATTTCTTCACCGAATTGAACAATGTTGCCTTTCTTCGCCATTTCTAAAGTAATGATCATACCCTTAGAGCCGCTAATGGTCAAATAAGAATCTGGATCATCATATTCACGAACAACACGGGCAACATCTCGTACACGTATGATATTTCCATTTTCTTCCGTTTTTATGGACTGATTGGCAATATCGGCTTCGGTCTTCAAGGTAGTTTCAAGATAGATAGGTCTTTCCCTTTCTGAATTTTCCAAGGAACCTGCGCTAACCACGGCACCCTGATTCTGTAAACTGTTGGAAATACTGCTAGGCGTTATACCATAACTAGCCAATTTATCTTGATCCACATACACGGCAATTTGCTCTGTAAGTCCGCCCGAATGCGAAATTTTCGCCATGTTATCTATCTGTCGTAATTCATCTTCGATATCCTCTACATGGCGTTGCAGATCTTTGTAAGGTCTGGTATCTGATTGTACACCAAGTATTAAGGCAGCCGTACTACCAAAATCACTGTTCACCATAACACCCTGAACTTCTCTAGGAAGCTCAAGCTGTTGAAAGATCAATACTTCTGACTTTAATTTATTCCAAAACTGTTCAGTAGCATTATGGTCAATTTTGTCCGATATCTCTACATAGATGTACATTAGACCATCTTTGGAATACGAATAGGTCTTGGTCTTATCAACCTCATTGTACCCAAATAAAAACTCTTCTACTTTTGATGTCAGTTCTTGCTCTACCTTTTCAGAAGAGGCACCCGGATACGACCCAATGATAAGACCTTGTCTTATGGTAAAGTCGGGGAATTCGTTTCTAGGCATGTTAAAAAGCCCATAAGCACCCATTAGCACCAAGCATAACGCAAGTACTATAGGAAATGTAGAATGTTTAAAGGCCCAATCTATGGCTCCGCTTTTTTTCTTCATCTTAAAAACTACTTAGCGTCATTAACAATTTCTACCGGTGTACTCTGTGTTAGTTTGTGATAACCAGATATAATAAGATGATCTCCTTTGGCAAGCCCCTTTTTAACCACTATACCACTATCATACAATTCGCCAGTTTCTATATACTTTCTTTCCGCGATACCATTGTCAACTATATATACATACTGTTTACCATCTTCGGTAACCGCAATACTTTCTGAAGGAATTACGATAACCTCTTTTACATTTTTACCATTTTCTACCTTATCCTGTAAACGCACATTACAGGTCATACCAGGTTTTATCTGTTTATCAGGATTGTTCAATTTTACGTAAGCCGTATACACTGGTGAACCTTGATTGGACTGTATGGAAACTTCATCAACAATTCCTATAATTGATTTGTCCAATGTTGGGAGATTTACATTTGCAGAATCACCTTTTGTTATGGAATTGATTTCTCCATCAGGTATTGGAAATACAGCTTTTACAGCATTGATATTCACGATCTCCACTACCGATTGACCAGGTTGCGCCAAATCACCAACATCCATCATTTTGTCACTTACATACCCGTCCATTGGGGCATAAAGTTTTGCATGGCGTACATTTTCATAGGTCATTTTTGCAGCTGCCTGTGCCTGTTCATATTGTGATCTAGCTTCTAACATTCTTATCTCTGCAATACTTCCTTTCTGGAAGACATTATTGATACGCTCGTAATTTTCTTTTGCCAAACGTACCTGGGCAAGTTGTTGCTCATATTGGCTAGAGTAAATAGTAGCATCAATTTGCGCGATCAATTGATTCTTCTTTACAAAGTCGCCAATAGATACCGGAACATGCAATACATTACCAGATACTTGAAAGCTAGACTTTATAGCTACATCTGCTTCTATTGTACCATTATAAGCTACTTTAGTTTGGGAATTATTGGTATTGAGACCAACGTTCATAACCTCTACCTTAATGGTTTTATTTACCTTGGGTTTTTCTTCGTTACCACAGCTTATAGTTAATAGCACCAAAAAAACAATTGAAAGACTTTTTGGTAGATACCACAGGTATTTATTCTTCATACCAAATTCAGATTTACGCATCATATTAGAATTATCTATTTTGAGGCGCAAAGTTAACGTAGCATTTAATCCTAAAAATGGTAATTAAATGTCCTATTATGGTATTATTAGAACATTATACCATAAAAAAGCACCATTTAGCTCATAAAATGGTAGTTTTAAATAAATAAATACCATTTTTTATGGAAGATATACCACAAATTGGAATACCGGAACTGTATGCTGATTACGCAAATCAAAAGAGTAGCACACAGCCGAAATTTATTTTACTGAAGCCTGAAAATATGCCCGAATACATAAAAAGTGGCAATCCGTTTAGAAACGTTAACTACGGTATCTCATTTTTTGTGGAAAGCAATAGTGAACTAAATATTGATTTCAATAGTTACAAACCCAAAAAAAACACGGTTTATTTTGGAAGCCCCGGGCAAGTATTCGCCATTAACGGTGAGTTTACAGAAGGTATTGGCGTACTCTTTCAAGCAGACTTTATATTAAGACATGGAGCACAACAATGGTTACAATCCTTACCCATTTTCAATAGATTTTTAAGTGAGCCTTTTATTGAATTATCAGAAGAAGATTTACTGATGTTTCAACGACTTATAAATGAAATGGACACAGAATATGTGAATGATGATTTTTTAAAGTATGAAATGCTTGAAGCTCAACTCACCCAAGTCCTCGTAAAACTATCAAGACTTTACCGAGCATCAAAAGAAAGTAAAATAAGTGTTGACACCCAACATATGATGACTTTAGAGTCTTTAATAAACAAACAGTTTAAAAATAATAGAAGTGTGGTAGATTATGCCGCTCAATTATATATGACACCCCAAAACCTTAACCGCATTACCAAAAAGGCTATGGGCAAGAGCGTAAGTGAACTGATCAATGAAAAGTTGATCATAGAAATAAAAAGGTATCTAGTATATACCGATATGAGTAGCGAAGAAATTGCCCATTTCTTCAATTTTTATGATAATTCATACTTTACAAAAACATTTAAAAAAGCTGTAGGCGAAACCCCTAAAGCCTTTAGAAAGAAGCAGAAAGAATTATTTTTCCCTACGAAATAGGGTGTAGTTTATGTTTATAGCTTTCACATAACACAAATTTAACGATCAATTATCTTTGTTGTTCTACATTATATCGTAATATTGCAATGAAACAATTATTAAAAGAATGGGTTTAGCAAAAACTGAAATGTTTACTGATGAGCAGAACAAGATATCCTTGTTCGCTAAAGCATTTGGTCACCCTGCACGCGTAGCCATTTTACAACATCTATTTAAAATCGATACTTGTATCTGTGGAGATTTGGTCAATGAAATAGGTTTAGCACAACCCACTATTTCACAGCATTTAAAAGAACTTAAAAATTTAGGTTTGATTAAAGGCAATGTAGAAGGCACCAGTGTTTGCTATTGTATTGACAAAGAAAATTGGGCGAGCATGAAAGATATTATGACACACTTTCTAGATCAAGATATTTCTAACAATAATTGTTGTTAAAAAAATTTGAAACCTTTTATCGCATTATTGCGATGTACTAATATAAATTCGAAAATTTAAAACATAGCATTATGAAACTATCAGAAGTTAAAAAGCACTTAGCAGCACTTGAAACTATCGCCTTTCAATTACCGAATGGCGAATTGGTACCAAATCACTTTCATGTTACCGAGGTAGGTAAAATAACCAAAAACTTTATTGATTGTGGCGGCACGGTCCGTAATGAAGAAGTAGTCAACTTTCAATTATGGAATGCAGATGATTATGACCACAGATTACACCCAGAAAAATTAATACACATTATTGAACTATCTGAAAAGGTACTGGGAATAGAAGATTTGGAAATAGAAGTTGAGTACCAAGGCAATACCATTGAGAAATTCGGATTAGATTTTGACGGTGCCAATTTTAGACTTACATCTAAGCAAACGGACTGTTTGGCAAAAGACAACTGTGGCATACCGGCAGAAAAACCAAAATTAAATCTTTCAGAAATCAATAACGAACCTTGTTGCTCACCAGACGGAAACTGCTGTTAACCATTAATAATACACCATAACATGATCACTAAAGAAACAACTATGTTACCAGAAATAGCGCAATTCATCAGCTCTTTAAGTACTGATTCAATTACAGAAGAACGCAAAGAAGTTTTACAACCGCTAATAAATTTTATTCAACAGAAAACAACAGCTAATTCAGCTATTAGAATAAATTTTATTTGCACCCACAATTCAAGAAGAAGTCATCTATCTCAAGTATGGGCACAGACGATGGCAACATATTTCAATATTAAAAATGTGAATTGCTATTCTGGTGGAACGGAGGCTACCGCCTTATTCCCAATGGTTGCAGAGACTTTAAAGAATCAAGGTTTTCAGATTCAAAAACTTTCAGAAACCAGCAATCCGGTTTATGCCATTAAATTTTCTGAGAACGAACATCCGGTTATAGGCTTTTCAAAATCATATGAAGATCCGTTTAATCCCACATCTGAATTTGCGGCGGTGATGACATGCTCCCAAGCAGATGGCGGTTGCCCATTTATTGCTGGTGCAGAAAAAAGGGTTCCTATTACTTTTGAAGACCCAAAGGCTTTTGACAACACACCGCAACAAGCTGAAAAATACGCTGAAAGAAGTATTCAAATTGCAACGGAATTGTTTTACATATTCTCACAAATCAACAAATAGAAATGGCATCTAAAAAATTAAGTTTTCTAGATAAAAATTTAACTTGGTGGATATTTGCCGCAATGGCTTTAGGCGTTGGAATCGGTTATTTTTTTCCAAGCTTTCCAGATATCATAAACACCTTCAATAGTGGCACAACCAATATTCCTATTGCCATAGGTCTCATATTAATGATGTATCCACCATTGGCAAAAGTGAACTATGCGTTGCTACCAAAAGTATTTAGAAACACTAAAATTCTGTCGATTTCCTTAATCCTAAATTGGATAATTGGTCCTGTATTAATGTTCATCTTGGCAATAACCTTTTTATCAGATTATCCAGAATATATGGTAGGTCTTATATTAATTGGTTTGGCTCGTTGTATTGCCATGGTATTGGTTTGGAACGATCTTGCCGATGGCAGCAGTGAATATGGCGCAGGTTTAGTAGCACTGAACAGTATATTTCAAGTATTTGCATACAGTTTCTACGCTTGGATATTTATCACCGTGCTTCCTCCCTACTTCGGTTTTGAGGGTGCCATAGTAGATATATCAATTGGTACCATTGCAGAAAGCGTAGCCATTTATTTAGGGTTACCATTTTTAATGGGGATATTAAGTAGATTGATTTTGGTGAAATTAAAAGGCGAAGAATGGTACACCACCAAATTTATTCCCGCCATATCACCTATGACTTTGATAGCGCTATTATTTACCATTGTCATCATGTTCTCTTTAAAAGGTGAACTGATTGTAGAAATACCAATGGATGTACTGATAATTGCAGTACCGTTACTTATCTATTTTACATTAATGTTTATCATAGGTTTCTTTTTCACCAAAGCAACCGGAGCAGAATATGATAAAACAGCCTCTGTAGCCTTCACGGCAGCCGGAAACAATTTTGAATTGGCCATTGCTGTTGCAATTGCCGTATTCGGTCTAAATTCCGGTCAAGCATTTACTGGAGTTATTGGTCCTTTGGTTGAGGTACCTGCATTGATTTTTTTAGTAAAGGTTTCCTTTTGGTTGAAGAAAAAATACTTTTCAAAAACTACATCTCAAACGGTATAGAGTTATGGGTTAATATGCTATTCTGTGGCGTAAATAAATAGAATACATAATCCGTTAATTAGGGTCTAAGCATCAAGCTTAGACCCTAATTTTTTATAATCAATGTTTGCTTTTAGACTAATTGGGAAAATGTGTTCAATAATTGGTAAATAGTGTACGGATATGGTATTGTATCTGCTTAATTTTGAACCCAAAATTAAGCGAAGGTCATATTTAAAATAATAAACATCCCTAAATCACAAAGTGCGAATACGTATATTCACTTTTTAAACGCTTTACGTGACCGAAGCGGTACACAAACCAAGTGCATCAAATAATAGTAAATGTTCAAGAAAATTTTAAAAAAAATAATGATAGCAATAGTATCTATTATAGGAGTTTTAGTGGTGATCTATTTATTATTCACCAATTATTACCCAAGCTTTGGCGGAGATGTTTCAAAAGAGCAACAAAAAACCTATCAACTATCCAGTAACTATAAAGATGGTAAATTCAGAAATAGTAATGATGTACCAAAAGAAATGAGTTTAAGTGAAACCTTAAGCCTGGTATACACGTTCTTTACCACAAAAGTACCTAATGGAAGACCTACAAAAGATATTATTCCACAACATCTAAAAAAGGTAAATGTTTCAAATTACAAAGGTGATACCAGGCTGATCTGGTTTGGTCATTCTTCCTTTTTATTACAGATAAATGGAAAAAATATCCTCATAGATCCAATGTTCGGCAAAGTACCTGCACCTCACCCGCTATTGGGCAGCAGCCGTTTCAATAAAGAATTCCCCATAGAAATTGATCAGCTGCCTGTCATAGATGCCGTAATATATTCGCATGATCATTATGATCATTTAGATTATGAATCGGTTTTAAAGATCAAGGATAAAACCAAACACTTCTACACACCACTTGGGGTTGGTGTTCATTTGAGTGCTTGGAACATACCAAAAGAGAAAATTACAGAAATGGACTGGTGGCAAGAAACGACACTGGACAATATAAGATTAATATGTACCCCGGCACAGCATTTTTCTGGCAGAAAAATGAATAACGGTCAAAGTACATTATGGAGCTCTTGGGTGATTACTACAACAACAGATAATATATTTTTTAGTGGTGACAGTGGGTATGCAAGCCATTTTAAAGAAATTGGAGATACATATGGTCCGTTTGATCTGGCTTTAATGGAGTGCGGCCAGTACAATGAAAAATGGTCAGATATACATATGATGCCTGAAGAAACAGCTATGGCAGGCGTAGATATTAAAGCTAAAAATGTAATGCCCATACACTGGGCCGGTTTTAAATTGGCCTTACATGAATGGACAGATCCCATTGTACGAGTGAAGGCTAAGGCAAAAGAATTGAACCTAAATATAATTTCACCGGAAATTGGACAAGAAATCATAGTAAAAGATACAGTAAACAATTATACAGATTGGTGGAAAAATTATGAATAGCCAATCTCCTATTTTATATTATTAACAGCATTTACAGTTAACAATTAGTTAAATCAGGTCTAAAAACATTCTATACCGTATTTTTTATTCGAACTTTACAAAATGAAACAGGCATTAAAATCTGAACTTTCCAAACAACTAATTCTTAATGAAGCCTTTAAGTTGTTTTACGAAGAAGGTTTTAAAACGACAAGCATTGATAAAATAATGAAGGCAACTACGATGACCAAAGGAGCCTTCTATCACCATTATGCAAATAAAAAAGAATTAGGCATTGAAGTAATTACCCAAAAATTACAGCGTAGAGTTCAAAAAAGAATGGTATATCCTCTATACCAAAACGGTAATGCATATGCTATTTTAGAAGATACTTTTTTAAACAGCCTTAAGTCTTTCTCCATGTATGAGAAGAAACACGGTTGCCCCACAAATAATCTCATCAATGAAATTGGGGATTATGAAAATGTATATCAAAAAGCACTAAAAAATATTATAGAGGAATGGAAAAGGGCACTAGTAGAATTAATTGAAAGAGGGAAGTCTGAAAACACCATTAAAAAAGATATTTCAAGTGCTGCGGCCGCTATTTATTTAATCAGCGCCTTTGAAGGTATTCGTGGAATTCGAAAACTTTATGATGATGATGAAGTAATCAACGAATATCTAAAAGGGTTATCCATGTACCTAAATCAAATAAAGCAATAATTTTTTTACCCAAAAACATACCACATAGAATGTTTTTATAATTATATATATCATGAAAAACAACAGAAGAGACTTTATTAAGAAATCAACCATTTTAGGAGCGGCAGGTGCAACAATACCTGCCATGGGCTTTGCCAATAAAAAAGAACCAAAGACCGATAGACCCAAAGTTCTTTTTTTTGATGTCAATGAAACCTTGTTGGATTTAACCGCCATGAAAGATAGCGTAGCCAAAGCCCTTAACGGCAGAAACGACCTGCTACCGCTATGGTTTACAACCATGTTGCAGTACTCCTTGGTTTCCACAGTTGCCAATCAATACAATGATTTTGCCATTATTGGCGCCGCTGCCTTACAAATGGTTGCCGCAAATAACGGTATCACCTTAACTCATGAAGAAGCTAAAAAATCAATTGTGGATCCTATCCGTTCGCTACCCGCACACCCTGAAGTTGCTTCTTCATTGCAGCGCTTAAAAGATGCCGGCTATACTTTAGTTTCATTCACAAATTCATCCAATAAAGGAGTTGAAACACAATTTAAAAATGCCGGACTTACCAAGTATTTTGATCAACGTTTAAGCATTGAGGATATGGGCAAGTTTAAACCACATGTAGATGCATATAATTGGGCGGCCAGAAAAATGAACATCAAACCAGAAGAATGCTTATTGGTAGCGGCCCATGGCTGGGATATTTCTGGAGCTTTATGGGCTGGCTGGAGAGGAGCGTTCATTAGTAGACCAGGTGCGCAATTGTATCCACTTTCCCCTACCCCAGAAATAAATGAACAAAACTTGAAACTGGTTGCCGATAGACTTATCAGCCTAACCTAAGCTTAAAAACATTTATCTAGTTACATTTAAATAATCATAAACAAATTTATAAGAAACTATACCTATCATCATGAATTATAAAATTTCAAGCCTAATTTTTCTTAGCATACTAACTTTCTCTTGTAAAAACGATAAAAAAGTACAGCATGAGGAAACTGTTATGTCTACCTATAAAAACAAAGGACATGAACTTGTCTCTAAAATGATTGAAAAAGTAGGTGATTACAAAACTTTAAGAAATAAGAAGGATGTAGTTTACACGTATACCTACCAAACGCCCGATGGCAAAACCGATATAACAACCGAAAAATACATTTTTGACGGTGAATTATCTTATGGAAAATATGAAAAACACCAGAGAACCTTAAGTAATTTTGATGGTCCCATTGAACAAGGATATAACGGACAGGAATATTGGCTAAAGCATAATGGAAATATCATTGAAGATTCTGTAGCCCTAAAAAGAGTCGCTTTCAATAGACCTACTAATTTCTATTGGTTTACCATGTTTCAAAAATTATTAGATCCTGGGGTAACTTATGAATATTTAGGGGAGAAAACTGTCGATGATAAAAACTATGACATTGTTAAGGTATCATTCGACTTTGGTAACTCCAAACCGACTGACATCTATCAATTGTATATCAACAAGAATACGAAGCTAGTAGACCAATTCTTATTTACCGTTGCGGATTTTGGAGCTATGGAAACTCCTAACTTAATGGTATTGGAATATGAAAAAGTAGACGACATGCTTATTCCTACTGAACGTAAATATAAAAAATCTACATGGAATGCAGATGTTACGGATGCTCCTTGGATCAAAGTAAATTGGAGCAATATTAAGTTTGATAATGGTTTAAAACCTATTGATTTTCAGAAATAGCACTGTGTTTTTGGTATTTTATTAAATATTTGCACCTATTTGTTACAAAACTGTATTACAAAACTGTTAAAAAATATGGGCGTTTGTATATAATTTAAATACATTGCACCCCTGTTCAAACAGATGTAAGCATACGAAGTCTTGGAACAGTATACTACATAAATTGTATTACAAACTTAACTACCAACTCAGCTAATGCCAACTACTCAAGATTATTCCGCATTAAAAAAATTAAACGAAGAGCAATTACCCGTTGCAAAACATAAATTACACGATTGGACTCATTTTGCCGGTCTATATGCCGCCGAGCACGTAGCCGCAACTGAATTTGTTATTGGAGCTACTTTCGTAGCCCTTGGAGCAAAAACAATGGATATTATTTTAGGACTTCTGATCGGTAATATATTAGCGGTCTTAAGCTGGACGTTCATTACCTCTCCTATCGCCGTAGACACAAGATTAAGCTTGTATACCTACCTGAATAAAATTGCAGGGGATTCTATGACCAAGCTTTACAATTGGGCCAATGTCATTATTTTCTCCGTTATATCCGCAGCAATGATTACCGTATCTGCCACTGCGGTACGTTTTGCTTTTGACATTCCGGCACAACTCAATTGGTACCCTACCAATATGTGGTTTGTGGTCATTGTTTTTTGTGTTGGTCTGGTGGTTGTATCCATTGCTTTATATGGTTTTAACGCAGTATCCGAATTTTCTGGAATATGTGCGCCATGGTTATTTGTAATGTTTACCAGCGGTGCTATGGTTTTATTACCTGCATTATCCCTTGATGTTTTAGGAACTACGTTACCCAGCGGATGGAACGAATTGATATCATTGGGGGATAAATCCATATGGACCGGAATCAACAGTGCCGGGGAACCTGGCATTGGATTAATGGAAGTTATTGGCTTTGCATGGGCCGCCAATACCATTACCCACTTTGGTTTAATTGATATGGCGTTGTTACGATTTGCTAAAAAGAAATCATACGGACTTGCAACCAGTACAGGTATGATGTTCGGTCATTTCGTTGCATGGATCGCTGCCGGTATTATGGGTGCCGGTGCAGCTGTGATCATAGGTAAAACTATCGTTGAATTAGATCCAGGAGATGTAGCCTTCTATGCTTTGGGATGGTCTGGATTTGTCATTGTAATCGTTGCCGGGTGGACCACTGCAATAACTAACTTATATAGGGCAGGGTTGGCTGCACAAGCCATATTCCACAGACACTCTCGTAAAAAAACAACCATTATCGTTGGTCTTATTACCATTGCCATTGCTTGTTTTCCTTTTGTGTTTTCTCAAATTCTGCCCTTACTTACATATGCTGGTCTATTAGTTGTACCTGTAGGAGCAATAGTATTTGCCGAACACCAAATTTTCCCAAAAATAGGGTACACCCGTTATTGGTCGGCCTACCGTAATCTAACCTTTAGCACACCTGCCATTGCTTCATGGGGGTTAGGTTTGGTTTTTGGGTTTGGTTTAAATGCCTTAAACGCAATGTCTTTCTTCTATTTATTTATACCTACATGGATTTTCACTATAATCATTTACACCGTTCTTGCCGGTAAATTTGGTGCAAAAAATAAATATCCGGAAGAAAAAGAAAAAGAGAGGTTAAGAAATGAAAAAATCATTTCCTACCAAGAAGAAAAAAGTTTAACCGAAACTAAACCCGTGAAGGACACCACGCTACTCACAAAAATCTTAAAGGTGGTATCGCTCATTGCTTTGATCATAACCTTAATTTTGGCGGGCATTGTATTGTTTAGCAGTGCAAACGAAAATATTTACATTGAAAATAGAGAAACCTTTTACTATTATGCGTTTATATGCACGGTAGTTTACTTTGTTACTGCCTATGCGGCATTATTACGCGGAAAATCTAAAAATATTAGCTAAAAAATGACAAAAGAAACGATGTTGAACTCGAAGAATTTAGCAGAAATAAGCAGACAATTACCCACACCATCTTATAAAAGAGATACAGTTAAAGCAGGAATTGTACATGTTGGCGTAGGTGGGTTCCACAGAGCACACCAAGCATATTACAACCATCTACTACAAGAAAAAGAAAATGCTTCTGAATGGGGGATTTGTGGTATAGGCTTACGAAAAGGTGATCAAAAAATACATGATGTATTGCAACAGCAAGACGGTATGTACACCTTAATAATCAAACATCCGGATGGAAAAATTGATTCTGAAGTTATTGGTGCTATCATAGATTTCAAATTGGGATTTGATACTCCCAATGTCGTGATTGACCAAATGGCGCATCCTGACACAAAAATAGTATCATTGACCATCACGGAAGGTGGGTATAATTTTAATCCGGCTACAGGTGAATTCGATTTTGAGAATAAAGATGTGCAACATGAATTAGCGAACCCAGAAGAGCCAAAAACCATTTATGGGTTTTTGACCGCTGCCATTAGAAAAAGAAAGGAGAACGGTTTACCGGCCTTTACCGTAATGTCATGTGACAATATTCAACACAACGGAGATGTTGCCAAAGAAATGTTGCTAACTTTTGCCAACAAACAAGATGAGGAGTTAGCTTCATATATTGAAAAAGAGGTAAGCTTTCCTAACAGCATGGTTGATCGCATTACCCCGGTAACCACACAGGCCGACATTGACTATTTAGAACAAACTTATAACCTAAAAGATGAGTGGCCCGTAACTTGTGAGCCTTTTATACAATGGGTCATTGAAGATAACTTTTCTAACGGAAGACCTGCGTTTGAAAAAGTAGGTGTACAATTTGTACCAGATGTAAAACCGTACGAAAAAATGAAACTGCGCCTTTTAAACGCTGGGCATTCCGTGCTAGGCATTTTAGGCGCATTGCATGGTCACCCAACCATTAACGCCTGTATGGAAGATGATCTTTTTGTCACCTATTTAAGAGCTTTTATGGATAAGGAAGCAACACCCGTATTAGATAAGCTAGAAGGTATTGATCTTACAACATATAAGGACAGTCTACAAGAACGTTTTGCCAACCCAAACATAAAAGATAGTGTTAGTAGAATTTGCTCGGAGAGTTCGGCAAAACTTCCTAAATTTTTAATCGCCACTATTCAAGATAACCTGGCTAAGGGTGGCAGTATTAAATATGCAACTTTAGTGATAGCTGCATGGTGTTATTATAGTGATAAGGGCGTAAATAAAGATGGTGAATCCATAGAAATTATAGATGCCATGCAAGACCAACTGCACCAAGCCGCCAGTAAAACCAATAAAGACCCACTTGCCTTTATAAAACAAGAATCTTTATTTGGCAACTTGGCAGAGAATACGACATTCTCCAGTTTGTACAGTGAAATGGTGCAGAAAATATACGCAGACCCAGATATAAAAAAATCAATGAAATAGCATTAGTTGAGTAACAATTTGATCTTGGCTAAAAGTATAAGCTCAGATTTATTGTTACCTGAAAATGAATTTGCAATAGCCTTGGCCGTTTTTTGGGTCAAGGCTTTTATCTCATCTGAAAAAGCATGTGGATGCTCCTTGTAAAATTCCACAAATTCTCCAAAACATTCCTTACTCCCTTTTGAAGTTTCCATAAGAACATCAAATACAATTTCAATTTGGTTAGCGGCGTCCGTACCATACCGATCCGTAAAATCATCTACGTACAACCAATCTTCTTTCACCAACTCCTTAACTTTATCCCATTCGTTACTATGTACGCTACCATCGCACATAGCCACGGCATAAAAAAGCTTTGCTAAGCTCTCATAAAGACCGTTCATTGTTTTCGCAGTATTTTCCATTTTATAGTTTTTCTATGAATTTACCATGAAAATACAGCTTAGAACCCACTTTAAATATGATAAAAATCAGTCGTAATCTATATATTTGATACTATGCAAGATTTTCAAAAGAACAGTGATATCTTCAATTTGCTTTCAGAAGGAGTTTCAGAAGGTATTATTGTTGTTGATGCCCAACAAAATGTAGTGGCCACCAATACGTCTACAGAACAAATGTTTGGGTATGAAAAGGGGGAATTATTAGGAAAACCGTTGGATATCTTAATACCCAAAAGATATCTTGCCAACCATAGTAAACATGTAAACAAGTTTATTGCCAATAGTGATAAACGACAAATGGGACACGGTAGAAATCTCTACGGCATTACTAAAAGTGGCAAAGAATTTCCGGTAGAGGCCGGCTTAAATCCGTTTGAATTTTACGGATCTACTTATGTTATGGCCTTGGTGATCGATATTACCGAAAGAAAGAACAAAGAAGAAGAACTAAGTCATTGGGCACGAATTTTTGACGAATCTCTTAACGAAATTTTTGTGTTTGATGCAGAAACCTTCAAGTTTTTGAATGTCAATAAAGAAGCGCAAAGAAACATTGGTTATACCATAACGGAAATGTATGAAATGACCCCGGTAGATATTAAACCGGAGTTCAATGAAGAAAACTTTAAAAAATTGATTTCCCCATTACTTAATAATGAAATTCCCAAAGTAAAATTTGAAACGGTACACGGTAGAAAGGATGGTTCTACTTACCCAGTAGAAGTTCATTTGCAGTTGTCCGAATTAGGAAAAAAGAAGGTTTTCGTAGCATTTATACTAGATATAACCGAAAGAAAAAATTACACTGAAAATCTAGAGAAAAAAGTTGAGGAACGCACACAGCAATTAACGGAAGCTTTAGCCGTAGAAAAAGAACTCAACGAATTAAAGACCAGGTTTTTATCATTGGTATCGCACGAATTCAAAACGCCTTTAAGTAGTATACTCACCTCTATCACCTTGCTAGGAAAATATACTCAGACCGATCAGCAACCAAAGAGGGACAAACATGTGGCAACCATTAAAAGTAAAGTAAAATATTTAGACACCATACTAACCGATTTTTTATCCGTAGAGCGTTTAGAATCCGGCAAAGTGAATTACAAAGTAGAAGAATTTCCGTTAAGCAAAATTGTAAACGAAGTCGTATACAATAGTAATATGCTTTTAAAATCTGGTCAACAAATTCATTACCCAGAAAATATTGACGAGCTAAACATCAATTTTGATGAAAAAACACTAGAGTTGGCCTTATCTAATTTAATACATAACGCCATAAAGTACTCTCCTGAAGATACTACTATTACCATTAAAGTAGCATTGAACGATACTAACATAATCATTAGTGTAATTGACCAAGGCATTGGAATTCCCCAAGAAGAACAGAAGCATATTTTTAATCGCTATTTTAGAGCAGAAAACGCATTACTAACCCAAGGTACCGGTATTGGTCTTAATATCGCAAAACAACATATGGAAAACTTAGGAGGAAGTCTAAAATTCACCAGTAAAATCGGTGTTGGATCTACGTTTACATTACGTATGCCTAATTTAAAAACCAGCTAACATTATGAAACAAATTCTATTGATCGAAGATGACAAGGCCTTACGTGAAAACACGGAAGAACTTTTAGAATTAGCTGGTTATAGCGTAAATACCGCACCCAACGGAAAAATAGGTGTTAATGCAGCCATTGAAGATGTGCCGGACATTATTATTTGCGACATTATGATGCCAGAATTAGATGGTTATGGAGTACTACAACAATTATCTAATAACGAAAAAACAAAGCAAATTCCGTTTATCTTTTTATCGGCTAAAACTGAGCACAAAGAAATACGGAAAGGAATGGATCTAGGTGCAGATGATTACCTTACCAAGCCTTTTGACGAAGAAGATCTTATCAGCGCTATTGAAAGTAGACTTGCAAAAGCAGAATTGATTAAACGTATGCAAGATGAGAGCACCAAAGAACATGGTGTCACAGAAAATGAAATACGTACGGTTCATGAACTCAAAAACTTCTTTGACGACAATGGTGAGGTTTCCAGTTTTAAAGCAGGGGAATCAATTTATGATGAGGGTGCCAGATCAAACAAGATTTATCTCATATTAAAAGGTCTTGTAAAGTGCCATAGTATGGATACTGATGGTAAAGAGTTGATTACCTCATTGTCTAAGGCAGATGACTTTTTAGGTTTCACCTCTTTTTTAAATAACGTACCGTACCAAGAGACTGCCACGGCTTTAGAAACAGTAGAACTTGCCGGGATTTCTAAAGATAACCTCAAAAAAATACTGAATGAGAACAAGAACATCTCTATGGAATTAATGGAGTTGTTATCTGAAAACATTTCAATGATCAAAGCCCAATTATTACAAATGGCCTATAGCTCCGTTCGAAGAAAAACGGCGCAGACCTTACTCCAATTTGCCGAGTTAATGAATACCAAACCCAATGAACCCATACGAATTTCTAGGAATGATTTGGCAAGTGTTGCCGGCATAGCTACAGAGAGTTTAATACGTACATTATCTGGTTTTAAAAAAGAAGGACTCATTATTATTGAAGGTAGAAACATTCAAATCATAGAGTTAAAAGCCTTACAATATGTAAATTAATTCAAATCTGATAAATATCATTTACCAGCATTTAATATGGAATTACTTTTGACGAGTAAGCCTTATGAATGAAACACATATTAATTCCTACTGATTTCTCGGCAAATTCTTGGAATGCTCTAAAATATGCCGCATGCCTGTATGGCTATGACCAATGCACCTTTTATGTACTATATGTTGAAGAATTAAGTGATAAATCTATCAATAAAAATAGCATAGGTGCACCATTACCCATACATAAAAAACTGAATCTCTTTTTTGAGCAATTAGCACAATTAAAGTCTAACTTTTTACATCAGTTTATCACTTTAAGAGATTATGGCAACTTTACCGATATCATTAAAAAAACCGTAGACGAAAAAAAAATAGACCTGATTATAATGGGTGCAAAAGGCACTTCAAATTATGAACACACTATTTTTGGCCGCAATACAGTCAATGTAATTACAAAAGTACCATGTAATGTATTGGTGGTATCAGACAAAGTTTCTATCAAAAAACCAAGCAAAATTGGGTTTCCAACGGATTATAACATTTTCTACACCTACCCCATTCTTAAATCTTTGACCGAAGTTTTACAAATATCAAATGCGACCTTAGACGTGGTTCATGTTACGCAGGCAAAAACAAACTTCTCAAACACCCAAATCGCCAACAAAGCTTACTTGCATGATTATTTAAAGGAAATGTTTACAGGTTTTCATTGCTTCAAAGAAATTCAAGGATTGAACATTAAAGAAACCATTACCACCTATCTGACTGACAATAGTGTTGAAATGCTTACCATGGCAGCAAAAAATATAAATCTGTTTCAGCAATTGTTTTTCAATCCTTCCAAATCACAATTAAACCATCAATCATCTGTACCCTTGCTCGTTCTTCATGAATAAATAACATCATATACGTATTGCATTAAAAATTAAAGAGATTATAGCATTTCAAACTAAAAGGTAACGTATGTAATTCGCACTCAAAATCGTACTTTTGCAACTTTGCTGTGAATACATGATTAATTTTGAAGAAAACATAGAGGTCAAGGGCGCACGCGTTCATAACCTTAAAAATATAGATGTTACCATACCTAGAGATAAATTGGTCGTTATTACCGGTCTATCTGGTAGTGGCAAATCATCATTGGCATTCGATACCATTTATGCAGAAGGACAAAGACGATATATTGAAACGTTTTCTGCCTATGCAAGACAATTTTTGGGAGGTTTAGAACGTCCAGATGTTGATAAGATAGATGGCTTGTCTCCCGTAATTGCCATAGAACAAAAAACCACTTCAAAATCTCCAAGATCTACCGTTGGTACCATTACCGAAATTTATGATTTCTTAAGGCTACTTTACGCCCGTGCTGCAGATGCGCATAGTTACAATACTGGTGAAAAGATGGTAAGCTATAGCGATGAGCAAATTAAAAACTTGATCATTGAATCTTATTTAGACAAGAAAATCAACATTCTTGCACCGGTAATTAAGTCAAGAAAAGGACATTACCGTGAACTTTTTGAGCAGATAGCCAAACAAGGATTTTTAAAGGTAAGAGTTGACGGTGAAATAAAGGATATTGTAAAGGGCATGAAAGTGGACCGTTACAAAACCCATGATATAGAGATCGTTATAGACAGGTTAAAGGTTGCAGAAAGTGAGGACTTTCATAAACGATTGTCAGAAAGTATCAATACGGCCATGTATAGTGGTGACAACGTCTTAATGGTGCTTGCAGAAGGCACCGATATACCTAGGTATTTCAGTAGGGATTTAATGTGCCCCACCACAGGTATCTCCTATCCTACTCCTGAGCCCAATACATTTTCTTTTAACTCCCCTAAGGGTATGTGTCCCAATTGTAAAGGATTAGGCCATGTGTATGAGGTGAATGAAAAGAAAATATTCCCTAACAAAAAATTATCCATTAAAGGTGGTGGTATTGCTCCTTTGGGAGATTACAAAAAGTCATGGGCCTTTAAACAAATAGAAACTATTGCCGAACGTTATAGTTTCAAAATCACGGACCCAATAGACACTATTCCTGCTGAAGCTATTGAAATTCTATTGAACGGAGGCAAAGAAAGTTTTGATGTAGATTCAAAAACCTTAGGTGTTAAACGCACCTATAAGATAGATTATGAAGGTATATCAAACTTTATAAAAAATCAGTTCGAGGAAGCTGCTTCTACTTCAATCAAAAGATGGGCTAAAGAATATATGGACAAAATTACATGTCCTACATGTACAGGTTTTCGTCTAAAAAAGGAATCTCTTTATTTCAAAATTGAAGAGAAGAATATTGCCGAATTGGCAAATTTTGACATTGTTGAACTTGCATCATTTTTTAAAGGGTTAGACAAAAAACTTAGTGGTAACCAGCTAAAAATAGCGGAGGAAATCATTAAGGAAATTACCACAAGAATACAATTCCTATTAGATGTAGGTTTAGATTACCTTTCATTGAACAGAAGTTCTAAATCGCTCTCAGGTGGTGAAGCACAACGTATTAGATTGGCTACACAGATAGGTTCGCAATTGGTAGGCGTACTCTATATTCTTGATGAGCCTAGTATTGGGCTACATCAACGAGATAACGAAAGATTGATAAAATCGCTGGAATCTTTAAGGGATATAGGAAATTCTGTCATAGTAGTGGAACATGACCGTGATATGATTGAGCGTGCAGACCATGTCATTGACATAGGTCCAAAAGCGGGTAAGAACGGTGGTCAAATTATTTCTCAAGGAACACCGGAAGAGTTAAAACATGTACATACCTTGACCGCGGATTACATGACAGGAGTTAAGGAGATTGAAGTTCCTAAAAAAAGAAGAGAAGGCAACGGTAATGAGATTGTGTTATCTGGCTGCACAGGTAACAACTTAAAGAACATTACCGTAAAATTTCCACTGGGAAAAATGATTGGGGTAACCGGTGTTTCAGGTAGTGGAAAATCTACCTTGATCAATGAGACGCTATATCCTATCATGAACGCACATTACTTTAATGGCGTTAAAAAACCTATGCCCTATAAAAAGATAACCGGTCTAGAGCATATAGATAAAGTAATTGACATTAACCAGTCTCCCATTGGTAGAACACCAAGATCAAACCCTGCAACATACACCGGTGTGTTCAGCGAAATAAGATCTTTGTTCGCAAAAACCACCGAAGCATCTATAAGGGGGTATAAACCAGGTAGATTCAGTTTTAATGTAAAAGGCGGTAGATGTGAAACCTGTCAAGGTGGAGGTCTAAGGGTCATAGAAATGAATTTCTTGCCCGATGTTTATGTGGAATGTGAAACCTGCAACGGCAAAAGATTCAATAGGGAAACCTTGGAAATACGCTATAAAGGCAAATCTATATCAGACGTTCTGGAAATGACCATTAATGAAGCCGTATCATTTTTTGAACTTATTCCAAAAATACATCGTAAGTTAAAGACCATCCAAGATGTAGGATTGGGATATATATCGTTAGGGCAACAATCCACCACCCTATCCGGTGGAGAAGCACAACGTATAAAATTGGCTACCGAACTTTCTAAAAGAGATACCGGTAATACCTTCTATATTTTAGATGAACCAACAACCGGACTTCATTTTGAAGATATAAGGGTTTTGATGGAAGTTTTGAATAAATTAGCCAATAAAGGAAATACTGTGTTAGTTATTGAACATAATATGGACGTAATTAAAATGGTAGACCACATTATTGATATTGGTTACGAAGGTGGTCGCTCAGGAGGGCAATTGGTTGCCAAAGGTACTCCAGAGCAAGTAGCTAAAAACAAGAAAAGCTATACGGCTAAATTTTTAAAGAGAGAATTAAAATAATAAATAGATAAAAAATTATCTAAAAGAATATATAAACGAATGAGATCAGAAAAACATCACAAAGGCTGGAATGAAATAAAAACCAATGACTCTTGGGCCATTTTTAAGATAATGGGAGAGTTTGTAAATGGTTTTGAGCGTATGAGCAAGATTGGCCCATGTGTATCTATTTTTGGTTCTGCCAGAACCAAAGAAGAAGACCCTTACTACAAATTGGCGGTTTCTATTGCAAAAAGTATAGCAGAAGCTGGCTATGGTGTAATTACCGGTGGTGGCCCAGGTATTATGGAAGCGGGTAACAGAGGTGCAAATCTTGCCGGTGGAACTTCTGTGGGTCTGAACATAGACCTTCCTTTTGAACAGCATGACAATCCGTATATTGACAATGATAAAAGCTTGGACTTTGATTACTTCTTCGTAAGGAAAGTAATGTTCGTAAAATACTCTCAAGGTTTTGTGGTAATGCCAGGTGGCTTTGGAACTTTAGATGAGCTTTTTGAAGCAATAACGTTAATACAAACACATAAAATTGGTAAGTTCCCGATCATATTGGTTGGCAGTGAATTCTGGACAGGTCTTATGGACTGGGTAAAAGGCACCATGCTGAAGATGGGCAATATAAGTCCGGAAGATTTAAACCTTATCAAAATAGTAGATACAGAAGAAGAAGTAGTTGAAATAATCGATTCCTTTTACAAAGGGCACAGCATGAGTCCTAATTTTTAATATAAGCCTTGGTACGTAACTTTCAATCCTTTTTCCTTTACTGTATTATTCTCTTAGTAACCAACATTACTATTGGTTATGCTCAGTATAACACTAATCTTACGGTTAGTTTAAACGAGTATACCAAAGAGTTGGATATCAAGCAAGAATTCACCTACTTCAATAAATCTAACTATAATTTAGGTGTTATCTATTTCAACGATTGGGCAAATGCCTATTCAGATAAAAACACAGCATTAGCAAAGAGGTTTGCCCAAGAATTTAAAAAATCGCTTCATTTGGCAAAAGCAGATGAACGCGGTAAAACTACAATTACAAGTGTAGTCGATGAAACGTACAATGGACTTGAATGGAGCCGTACGGAAGGTAAAGATATAGTAAAGGTTACCTTAAAAGATATTCTACCACCGGGCGAATCTACCAAAATCCACATCACTTATAAAGTGAAGTTACCGCCAAATAAGTACACTCCGTACGGTTATGATAATAAGGGAGATTACTATCTAAAAGATTGGTATCTAACACCTGCAGTTTATGATGGCAAATGGCACCTTTACTCAAATAAGAACCTTGAGGATTTGTATATGGACGTGACCAATACGGTCATAAATTTTAAATTTCCAGATAGTCTTTTTTTAGCTTCAAACTTTGATATAACATCAGAATCCTCTTTTCCAAATGGTCAATTTGCCCAATTAAAAGGTAATCTGCAACGTGGTGGTGAAATCATTCTAAACCCACAAAAAAACTTTATAACACACAGAACGCCATACATGACGTTCCTAACAGATTTTAGAGCACCAAGATACAGTCCAATAGGTCAAGGGTTATCCATTAACAAGGTTGCCAATTTTATACATAACAATCTTGGTGACTACCCTCATGAAAAGATATTGGTAAGCGAGCTGGATTATAACAAAAATCCGCTTTACGGTATAAACCAACTCCCCTCTTTCATTAGACCGTATGAAGAACAATTTCAATTTGAAATGAAATTCTTGAAAACGGCCATCAATAGTATTTTAAAAGAGACTATGTTCTTAAACCCACGTAAAGAACAGTGGTTGAACAGCGCCATAGCCAACTATTTAATGATTGCCTTTGTAGAGCAGTATTACCCAGACCAAAAGCTCATGGGCAAACTTTCTAAAATATGGGGCTTTAGAAGTTTTGAACTGGCCAAGATGGATTTTAATGACCAATATTCTTTTCTTTATAATTTAACTGCCCGTAAAAATTTAGATCAGGCATTAGAAACCTCTAATGATTCTTTAATAAAATTCAATCAAAAAATTGCCAATAAATACAAGGCAGGTCTAGGATTAGCATATTTAGCGGATTATATAGGCAAAGAACATGTTGATGAAAGCATAAAAACCTTCTTCAAGTATTTTAAGTTAAATAACGTAAAAGTTCATGATTTTGAGTCTATTTTAAAACGATCAACCGACGTTGATATCAATTGGTTTTTTAATGACTATGTTTCTACAGATCGTAAGATAGATTTCAAGATCAAGAAAGTAAAAAAGGATGCAGACTCCCTACATATTACCCTTAAGAACAAGGAAGGAACCAACGTACCAATTTCAGTTTTTGGTTTAAAGAAAGATTCCGTAGTATCAGAATATTGGTTTAAAGATATAGAATTAGAAGAAACCTTTAGCATACCCAATAATCAAGAAGATAGACTTGTTCTTAATTATGACCAAAAGATTCCTGAGTTTAACCAGCGAGATAATTGGAAATCACTTAAAGGCTTTTTATCAAGCAACAAAAAGCTAAAGTTTACCTTTTTTAAAGATGCCGAGAATCCATATTATAACCAGGTATTCTATGTTCCCATATTAAATTTTAACGTGTATGATGGCTGGGTACCGGGTATGCGACTTTATAACAAAACCTTGCTTGAGAGACCCTTTGTCTATGACTTTGCCCCATCTTATTCCTTTAGGGAAAAAGCTTTTGTAGGCTATGGAAAATTTAACTACAGAAAGTACTTAAGTAAAAGTGGATTATATGTAGCAAACTACGGTATTGGTGCATCTACCTCCCATTTCAATGAAAATTCCAGATACACATCTATAACTCCTTCTTTAAGTTTTGGATTTAGACCAGCTGATCTTTTATCGAACAAAAGAGAGTTTCTTTCATTTAGGTATGTAAATATTTTAAGGGACTTTGACCCTTCTTTACAGAATTTGGCCAACGATCCAGAAAACCCAGATTATAGTGTATTTAATGCTAGATACATCAATAGGGACAATGGAATACTGGATTACAAATCATGGTTTTTAGATTTTCAGCTAGCAGGAAATTTCAGTAAACTATCATTTGAATATGAATACCGAAAATTATTTGAGAATAACAGACAGTTAAATCTTAGATTTTTTGCCGGTAAATTTTTAAGTAATAAAACCCAAACGGACTTTTTCAGTTTTGCCTTAGATCGCCCAACAGATTACTTGTTTGATTACGGATATTTAGGAAGATCGGAAGACTCAGGTATTTATAGTCAGCAAATTATTATCGCAGAAGGCGGGTTTAAATCTTTCTTAGATCAACGATACCGTTTTTCAAATGATTGGATGGCAACCATGAACGGAAGCTTTAATCTTTGGAAATGGATTGAGCTTTATGGTGATGCCGGTTTAGTAAAAAACAGGGATTTTGACGGTAAATTCGTTTATGATTCTGGTGTCAGATTAAATTTGGTTACCGACTACTTTGAACTTTACCTACCAGTATACTCCAACAACGGATGGGAAGTGTCTCAACCAAATTATGGTGAAAAAATAAGATTCATCATTACCGTAAGTCCAAAAACCTTAACAGGGCTTTTCACAAGAAAATGGTTTTAAACTAAGAATTTCTAATACGGTTCGTAGAATTTTTACAATAAATTAAGATATTTTTAAAAAAATATCAAATTTGTTGAAAAATATGGAATAAATTAACTGGTAAGAGCGTTGCTAGAAAGTACTTGATTCGGTAATTTTGTATAAACACGTTTAATACATGGATGTTTCTTCTAAAACCAGTAATGATATTTCTTTCGAAGATTTCAAAGAACAAATTATCAATGACTATGAAATTGCTTTTCTAAGCAGAACCTGTAGTTTATTGGGAAGAAAGGAAGTGCTTACCGGTAAAGCCAAATTCGGGATTTTTGGTGACGGTAAAGAACTTCCACAACTTGCCATGGCCAGATCTTTTAAAAACGGAGATTTTAGAAGTGGTTATTATAGAGATCAAACGTTTATGATGGCGTTGGGTCTTTTACATCCCAAGGAGTTTTTTCACGCCCTTTATGCCACTACCGATATAGAAAAAGAACCTATGAGCGCGGGAAGGCAGATGGGCGGACACTTTCTTACCCACAGCTTAAATGCCGATGGTAGTTGGAAAGATTTGACCAAACAAAAAAACAGTAGTGCAGATATCTCTTGTACCGCTGGACAAATGCCACGTCTATTAGGTTTGGCACAAGCATCAAAAGTTTATAGAAATCAAAAGGGACTAGATAGTGCAAAATTCTCCGTTAATGGAAATGAAATAGCTTGGGGTACCATAGGTAATGCAAGTACCAGCGAAGGCATGTTCTTTGAAACTATAAATGCTGCAGGTGTACTACAAGTACCAATGGTCATAAGTATTTGGGATGATGAATACGGTATATCCGTACCTGCAAAGTTTCATACTACTAAAGAGGATATATCTGAAATACTCTCAGGATTTCAAAGAACAGAGGACAATAGCGGTTATGAAATTTTAAAAGTTAATGGGTGGGATTATACCGCCCTTATGCATGCATATGAAAATGCTGCCGATATTGCCAGACAAGAGCACGTACCTGTTTTAATTCACGTAAAAGAATTAACACAACCTCAGGGACACTCTACCTCTGGATCCCATGAACGTTACAAAGACAATGAGCGATTAGAATGGGAACGTGACCATGATTGCAACAAACGCTTTAAAGAATGGATTTTAGAGTCTGGCATTGCCACAACAGAAGAACTGGCAACTATTGAAAAAAGAATTAAGCGTACTGTTCGTGAAGCAAAAAAAGAAGCTTGGGACGAGTATTTAAAAACCCTGCTTTCCAATAAAACAATATTGGTCAATTTAATTGATAAAGTTGCTGCTACAAGTCCGAACAAAAACTTCTTGAATAAATTAAAGAACGATTTAATTGCCACTGAAGAACCTGTTCGTAAAGACTTAGCCATTACCGCAAGAAAATCCCTGCGTTATTTAATTGGTGAGAATACACCCGAAAAGCAAGATTTAATTAATTGGACTACCAATTTCTTGGCAGAAGCTCAAGAAAAGTATAGTTCTCACCTTTACAGTGAAAATGATAGTAAAGCAAGTAACATTACCGCAATAAACCCAAGTTACAATGATGATTCAGAGTTAGTTGATGGCAGGGTAATTTTACGTGACAATTTTGACAAATTATTTGAAAAATACCCAAATACACTAATCTTCGGTGAAGATACCGGAGCAATTGGAGATGTAAACCAGGGGCTAGAAGGAATGCAGCAAAAGTATGGTAAAATACGTGTTGCAGATACCGGTATACGTGAAACCACCATTATTGGGCAAGGAATAGGAATGGCCCTTCGTGGACTAAGACCCATTGCAGAAATACAGTATTTAGATTATATATTTTATGCATTGGCAACGCTTACAGATGATTTGGCTTCATTACTTTACAGAACTGCCGGAAAACAAAAAGCACCGCTAATTATAAGAACAAGAGGTCACCGATTAGAGGGGATATGGCATTCTGGATCAGAAATGGGCGGATTGATTCATTTGTTACGAGGCATGTATATTCTAGCGCCTAGAAACATGACACAAGCTGCCGGTTTTTACAATACCCTTTTAAAAAGTGATGAGCCTGCCTTAGTCATTGAAAGTCTTAACGGCTATAGGCTAAAAGAAAAGAAACCAAAGAACTTAGGGGAATTCTGTACCCCGATCGGTAAGGTTGAAACCTTAAAGGAAGGAAAAGACATTACACTGGTATCGTACGGCTCCACATTACGAATTGTTGAAAAAGCAGCAAAAGAATTAATAGAGGTTGGTATTGATGCAGAAGTTATAGATGCACAGACCTTATTACCTTTTGATATTGAAATGGAGGTTTTAGAAAGTGTTAAAAAGACGAATAGACTTTTGGTCATAGATGAAGATGTTCCTGGAGGATGCTCTGCTTACTTGCTAAATGAAATTATAGAAAGACAAGGGGCATTTAAATACTTGGACAGTGCACCACAAACTTTAAGCGCAAAAGCTCATAGACCTGCATATGGTTCAGATGGGGATTATTTCTCCAAACCCAATAGAGAAGATATTTTCGAAAAGGTGTATAGCATCATGCATGAAGTTAACCCAGACGATTATCCTAAATTGAGATAAAATTGATACAATCATAAAATATAAAAAGTCCCATTTAAAATGGGACTTTTTATATTTTATGTGTCCAACTTTAATTTTTAATCTCAGGTTTTACCTCCTTTATAGCTGGTTTTTTAGGTTTACCATCGGCATCTATTTCAATAATGGCATCAAAACCCAATTCATCTAATTTGTCCGCAATTTTTGCCCTATCGCCTACCATAAACCAATTTACAGCTTCTGGTTTAACCACTTTTTTACTCACATCTCTCACTTCTTGCAATGAAAGGTTACGTACATTGGCATCATATTTTTGATAATAATCATCTGGCAAACCATAATTGACCAAATTTGTTATAGACTGGTTTACAGAGCTATTAGTCTCCCATTGACCGGGCAGACTTAAAATTTGATTGGTCTTCACTTTTTCCAATTCTTCCTTTGTTACCGGTCTTGTAGAGATAAACTCAGATATCTCTTTTCGCAATTCTGTAACGGATTCAGCAGATTTATCCGTTTGCACAGGTGCGTACATTATAAACGGTCTTTCAGCTTTAGCACCCATAACAAAACCACTAGCTCCATAAGCCCAATGTTTATCTTCCCTTAAATTCATATTAATTCTAGATGTGAAATCACCACCCAGAATACTGACCATCTGCTCTAAAGCAATTTGAGAGACATCTCCGTATTTTTCAGTTAAATGTCCTGCCAAAATCACTGATTGCTCAGACTCTGGCCTATCCATTAAATAAAGTGTATTTTTCGAATTCACTTTTGGTGTGGTAAACGTAATATTAGGTACATCTGCCTTTTTCCATTTTCCTAAAGCCTTTTCTAACTTCGACTTTAAATCTTTCATTTCTATATCACCGGTAACTACCAGAGTTGCATTGTTAGGTCTTATCCAAGTAGCATAAAATTTTTGCACATCATCTTTTGAGAGTTTAGAAACCGTCTCCGTATAACCTGTTCCTGTGTATGGATTACTATAAGGATGACCTTCACCATATAAATACTTGTTCATCACCCTCAGTGCCATGGAAATGGGTTGAGATTTCTCTTGCTGTATTCTGTTTAATTGTTCATCCTTTAAACGATCAAATTCCTTTTCTGGGAAAGCAGGATTCAAAACAACATCGGCAAATAAATCAATACTAGCATCTAAACTTGGTTTCAGAGTATTGAGATAAATATTAGAATTATCTTGACTGGAATACGTGTAAAGACTTGCCCCTAATAATTGAAGTTTCTCGTTTATTTCTAAAGAATTTAAATCTTTAGTTCCTTCATCCAATAAATCCATAGCCAAAGCAGCAGTTCCCGGACTTGAAAGATAATCGGTTTTATATCCTGCATTAAACATTAAATTCATGACAACGGTAGGTACACCGGTTCTTTTTGCAAGTACTATATTAAGACCGTTAGATAATTTATCTCTTTGTAAGGCTGGAAATTGAGAACTTTTAGCTTCTCCTACTTCTGGCAATTTGCTGCGATCTACAGTACTTTTAGTAATGGTATATTCCGGAAATGGTTTACAAAGTAGAATATGTTTACCCCTAGTAAGCCACTTTTTAGCTGTATTCTGAATATCCAGTACAGTAGCATTTTCAACGTATTGCAACACGGTTTTATAATAAGCTGCATCATCAAAATAAGTTTGGTTAGATGCTAGAATATCTGATACTCCACCAAAGCCGCCAATACGCTCCAAACCTTTTATAAAACTTGAAAAATAAGCCGCTTTTACCCTTTTAAGTTCACTTTCGGTAGGTCCTTCTTTAATTAGTTTAGCCAACTCTTCTTCCATAATCTGTTGAACCCTATCAATATCTCCCTCTGGCTTTACATTTGCCCAAGTGATAAATTCACTTGCAATTTCATTTGAAGCTTGAAAAGAAACCACAGAACTAGCAACTTGCTCATCATATACCAATCTTTTGTACAATCTAGAGTTTTTGCCACTTGTCAATATAGAAGAGATTAGATCAAAATGAATGTCTTCTTTATTGCCAAATTCAGGCGTATTCCAACTAAATAAAATTCTGGCTTCTGGCACTCTATCTTCATAAACTTGATAGGTGTCTGAACTTTTTAAAGGAATATTCACTTCTTGCCTAGCTATTGTTGGTCCAGAAGGTATATCGCCAAAATAGTTCAACACTTTATTATACACCTCTTGAGGATTAATATCTCCTGCAACAGCTACTACGGCATTAGCCGCACCGTAATAAGACTTGAACCACTCTTGTACATCTTCAAGCGAAGCTGCATTTAAATCTTCCATTTCACCAATAACGGTCCATGAATACGGATGCCCTTTTGGGTACATCGCCTTGGTTAAAAGATCCCATTGCTTACCATAGGGTTGATTTTCTCCTTGTCTTTTTTCATTTTGAACAACACCACGTTGTTCATCTAACCTTTCTTGGTCAATTGCCCCTAAAAGGTGCCCCATTCTATCAGACTCTAAAAACAGTACTTGATCTAAGGCCGCAACCGGTACATTTTGAAAGTAGTTGGTACGGTCAGTATTTGTTGTTCCATTTAGATCGGTACCTCCTATTCTCTCCAAAGCTTGGAAATAATCATCGTTATAATTCTCACTACCGTTAAACATTAAATGCTCAAATAAATGTGCAAAACCACTTTTACCTGGTTTCTCGTTCTTAGAACCTACATGATACCATACATTCACGGCAGCAATTGGCGCCTTATGGTCTTCATGCACCAATAAGGTTAAACCATTAGGTAATATGAACCTTTCGTATTTTAGATCAATTTGATCAGATTTAAATTCAAAATCTTGTGCGTGCTGTTTTGTTAAACAAAACAAACACAGCATAATAAATAAGATTGTTTTTTTCATGATGAATACTTTTTTAATGATTTAAGTAAATATAATCTTTAAAAAAGTATGGAACAATTGTATTATTAGGTACGAAAAAACTTATAAAAACATTGCATTATTCTTAGACGTAAACTTCCTAGGGATCAAGCCCATCTATTTTAACAAAAATTTATAACTATCTAATCTATTGATAATAAAGGTCAGCCTGCCTATTACTGGGCAAAACACATTCTGTAAATACATACTTACACCATGCCTATAAACAAAAAACAAAAAAAAATGATACTTTTAAAGGAAATAATTCCAACTAATGAAAAACACCTTATTAAAAGATATTGGTTTAGCTTTTTTTAGAATTGCTGTTTCTGCAATGATGCTAACTCACGGACTTCCTAAATTCCAAAAATTAATTTCAGGAGATTTTCAATTTGCAGACCCATTTGGTATAGGAGCTACCCCTTCATTATTTTTAGCCGTTATTGGTGAATTTGTTTGTCCTATTTTGATCATTATCGGTTTTAAAACACGATTAGCGGCAATTCCACCAGCCATTACTATGGCGGTAGCAGCTTTTGTTGCTCACGGTGCAGATGATTTCAGTACAAAAGAAAAGGCTGTTTTCTATCTGGTTGCATTTATTACCATTTCTTTATTGGGACCAGGAAAATTTGGTATCGATAAAAGATAGATGCTAAACTATTTTATAAAGAAGTTCTTTTAGCAGATCAGCCTCTTTCATTGGGCTTGCCCCTACACCTTTACCCTTAAGATCCATTTCCCGTAGACTGGAAATAATAGCACTTACTTTTTTCATAGGGTAATTTCTAGCTGCCGTCTGTATTTCCTTTACAAAATATGGATTAATACGCAATGTACTGGCTACATTCTTAGGAGAATGATCACTTAGTCCATGATATTGTAACAGTTGGGTGAAAAATGAATGCAATAAGGTTATTGTCAATATAAACGGGTTATCCTTAGGATTTTGAGCAAAGTAATTAATGATTTTAGTAGCTTTTACTATATCCCTATCACCAATGGCCCGTTTTAATTCAAAATTATTATAATCCTTACTTATGCCTATATGTTCTTCAATATGCTGAGGATTAATTTCTGTCTCCTTAGGAAGAACCAGTTTTAGTTTTTCTAATTCTTTACTGATCTTCCCTAAATCCGTACCCAGATATTCTATCAATAATAATGAAGCTTTATGGGAAATGGTATAGCCATGCCCTAAAAGATGCTTTCTAAGCCAGTCACTCACTTGATTTTCGTATAACTTTTTACTCTCAAAGATTACACCGTTCTTTTTAATGATCTTGTGTAACTTTTTACGTTTATCAAGCTTTTTATATTTATAGCAAATAACAAGGACAGTTGTTTGCTGCGGATTTTCCGCATAGGAACATAGATCCTCTATAGTTCTAGAAAGGTGTTGGGCTTCTTTTACTATTACCACTTGTCTTTCTGCCATCATTGGATAGCGCTTAGCGTTACCAACAATATCGTCTATAGAAACATCTTTTCCATAAAGTACCATTTGGTTAAAGCCTTTCTCTTCTTCCGTCAACACTTTGGCGCCAATAAAATCTGATATTTTATCAATAAAATACGCCTCTTCGCCATATAAGAAGTAAATAGGACTTATTTGTCCTTTCTTGATCGCATTGACTATTTGTACAGCTTCATCCATTCAGAAAAATTCATCAACTTTGTATAATGCAGCCACTAAATTTTCCCAGCTACACTTTCAGGGTCAAAAATAGCGAAAATAGACCCTTAATATTTGACGAAATACGTAAAAAATTTATAGTACTTACTCCAGAAGAATGGGTAAGGCAGCATGTGGTAAAATTCTTGATACAAGAAAAAAACTATCCGATCAGTCATATCAACGTTGAAAAGCAGATTACCTTGAACGGGTTAAAAAAAAGATATGATATAGTAGTATTTAAGCAAGATGGAAAATTAGATATACTAGTAGAGTGCAAAGCACCGGAAATTACCATTTCCCAAAATACATTTGATCAGATTGCACAATACAATTTTAAACTCAACGCCAACTACCTAATGGTCACTAACGGACTCGCACATTATTACTGTCAAATGGACTTTGTTGCGGAAAAATATCAATTCATGCAGGAAATTCCTGATTTTAGCCGTTAATTTGCGATCGTTTTGAAGATAGCCGTAGTCATATTAAACTGGAATGGTGAAGTGCTTTTAGAGAGGTACCTACCTTCTGTTATCTCATATTCCCAAGGAGCGGATGTATATGTTGCCGATAATGCATCTACAGATGGTTCGGTAGCATTTATCACTGAAAATTACCCTACGGTAAAAATTATTCAAAATGCCGTTAATGGAGGGTTTACAAAAGGGTATAATGATGCACTTGTTCATGTAGATGCCGATATTTTCTGCTTGTTAAACTCAGATGTAGAAGTATCGCCTAACTGGTTAATACCTATTAAGGAAACTTTCAATAATGTGCCAGACGCTGCCATTATTCAACCAAAAATACTGGACCTTCTTAAAAAAGACCACTTTGAATATGCAGGTGCAGCCGGTGGTTTTATAGACCAATTAGGATATCCTTTTTGTAGGGGTAGGCTTTTTCAAACTTTAGAAAAAGACAACGGGCAGTATAATGATGTTAGAGAAATTTTTTGGGCAACCGGAGCCTGCATGTTCATTAAGAAATCTGTTTTTCATGAACTCAATGGTTTTGATGAAGATTACTTTGCCCACCAGGAAGAAGTAGATCTCTGTTGGAGAGCAAAAAACCATGGGTATAAAATATTATATGTGGGTACATCGCATATATTTCATTTAGGAGGTTCTACCTTAAGTAACATGAATCCGAAAAAGACGTATTTAAATTTCAGAAATACACTATTCTCCATTACAAAGAACTTGCCAAGACGAAAAGCCTTTATTATTATCTTCTTAAGATTACTGTTAGATGGTATTGCAGCAATACGATTTCTTTTTCAGTTAAGATTCAAACACTTTTTCGCTATTTTTAGGGCACATTTAAGCTTTTACAGACAATTTAGAAAAATGTATAAAAAACGGGAAAAAACTCAATTCCTGAGAAAATACTATGTTACGAAGTCCATTGTATGGTCTTACTTCGTACATAGAATAAGTAATTTTAACATTTTAGTAAAAGATTAACTAACAACACATATAAGTGACTTTGTAATTATATAATTTTGGAGTCGCTTAGATGCGAAATTGAGTAAATAACTAAATTATTATAATAGAATCAAATTATGAAAAAAGTATTATTAGGATGTCTTGGAGTAACGCTTTTACTTTCTTCTTGTGTATCATCAAAGAAGTATGCCGATCTTGAAGCAAAACACAAAAACGCGCAAGATTTATTAAACTCTGCAACTGTAAAGTTAAATGACTGTTTAGAAGAGAAAGCAACAGCTTCATCTAGACTTCAAACTTTAGAAGATCAAAATGCGTTTTTAAAGGCAAACAACCAAGAGTTGATCAACAATATGGGCAACCTAACAACTTTGACTACCAAAGGTGCTGAGAACTTAGAGAAGTCTTTAGAAAGCTTACAAGAAAAAGATTTAACTATTCGTAAGTTAAATGACGCTATCACCCGTAGAGATTCTGTAAACCTTTCATTGGTACAGAGCTTAAAAGGTGTGTTAGGAAACATGGATGACGAGGATATTGAAATCAGCGTAGAAAAAGGTGTTGTTTTCGTATCTATATCAGACAAGCTTTTATTTAGCAGCGGTAGCTATAATGTTACAAGTAGAGCTAAAGAAGTTTTAGGTAAAGTAGCTAAAGTTGTAAACAACAAGCCTGATTTTGAATTTATGGTAGAAGGTCATACAGACAACGTTCCTTACAGAGGTAACGGTTCTCTATTGGATAACTGGGATTTAAGTGTTAAACGTGCTACAGCTGTTGTTCGTATTTTACAGAACGATTTCAATGTAGACCCTAAGCGTATGACTGCTGCTGGTAGATCAGAATATGTACCGGTATCTACAACTGAAAAATCTAAAAACAGAAGAACCCGTATCGTAGTTCTTCCAAAAATTGATCAGTTCTACAGCATGATCGAAGAAGGAATGAAAGATCCTGCAATCAACAAATAATAATTGATTGTTACATATAAAATTAAAGCGGCTCAATTGAGCCGCTTTTTTTATGTTTGAAATTGTGGAATAAGGATCTAACTTAAATAATATCTAAACTCCCCTTACCTTCTCTTATTACCTCTGGATAACCGGTAGAAACATCTATTATAGTAGAACCTACATTACCCCCATACCCACCATCAATTACCACATCAACAAGATTATCCCATTTTTCATAGATCAATTCAGGATCGGTCGTATACTCCAAAACATCATCATCATCTCTTATAGATGTAGAGACAATAGGATTGCCCAGTTCTTCTACCAAAGCTTTGACAATACTATTATCAGGAACACGAATACCAACGGTTTTCTTTTTTTTAAATTCTTTAGGTAGATTGTTATTACCAGGAAGAATAAAGGTATAAGGACCCGGCAATGCCCTTTTCAAAATTTTAAATGTTGCGGTATCTATTTGTCTAACGTAATCTGACAGGTTACTCAAATCTGTACAAATAAATGACCAATTTGCTTTTGCCAGTTTAATACCCTTTATACGTGCTATCTTCTCCAAAGCTTTGGTATTGGTAATATCACAACCTAAACCGTATACGGTATCTGTGGGGTAAATGACCAAACCACCTTTACGTAATACATCCACCACCTTTTTTATCTCCTTGGGGTTAGGATTCTCTTCGTATATTCTAATGAACTCTGCCATAGCTTTAGGTTTTAAACCATATTGATATTAAATATACCAAAACTATCCGATCACTTCTAACTTTGCGAAACGAAGCAGTAGTTTCTTAATATCACCTTTATCGAACATTATCTCTGCCTTTCTATCGTTTCCGGCACCTTCAATCTTCACCACTTTACCTCGCCCAAAACGAGTGTGATTGATTAGAGAACCTTCTTGTAAATTAGGGTCTATCTTATTGGTATTACCTACTGGTTCTGATAATTGCGGTTTAATTTTACGCAGCTTTTTAAGTTGACCAGAATTTGGTTGACTTATAGATGGCGGAGTTCCCCTAACCGGTTTTTGTTGTCGTAATTTACTTTTATCTACCTCCCCGAAAATATCTGCATTAATCAATGATTTATAACGATAGCCACCATCTACAGGAGTAAGGTTCTCAACATATTTTTCATCTATTTCTTCCAAAAACCTACTAGGTTCGGCATCGATCAACTTACCCCAACGATATCTATTTTGCGTATATGTTAGGTACGCCTGTTTCTCTGCCCTGGTCAAAGCAACATAGAACAATCTTCTTTCTTCTTCTAATTCGCTTCTGGTATTCATACTCATTCCTGAAGGAAAAAGATCTTCTTCCATACCAACAATGTATACGTAAGGGAATTCCAATCCTTTTGCCAAGTGAATGGTCATTAAGGCAACCCTATCATCATCACCAGTATCATTGTCCAAATCAGTAGCCAAAGCTACATCCTCTAAAAACTCACTAATATTACCGGTAGCTTCATCAATTTCCTGTTGCCCTTCAACAAAATCCTTAATACCGTTTAAAAGTTCTTCAATGTTCTCCATTTTACCAATACCCTCTGGAGTTCCATCCTTTTTAAACTCTAAAAGAATACCTGTTTTTTTGGCAACATGTTCAGACAATGCAAAAGCATCGGTAGTTTCGTTCATTACCTGAAAACTTTTGATCATGGTTACAAAGTCCTGTAGCTTTCGTTTGGTACCAGAATTAATTTTTAAATCAATTCTATCAATATTCTCCATGACCTCAAAAATGGAACGATTGTAATGATTGGCGGCTACCACCAATTTATCCAATGTTGTACCACCAATACCCCTTGCTGGAAAATTGATTACTCTTTTTAAAGCTTCTTCATCTTTTGGGTTGATGACCAAACGTAAATATGACAAAACATCTTTGATCTCTTTACGTTGGTAGAATGACAGTCCGCCATAAATACGATATGGAATATCTCTTTTACGCAAGGCATCTTCAATTGCCCTAGATTGGGAGTTTGTTCTATATAATACACAAAATTGACCATTCGTCATTTGTTGCTGCATTCTATGTTCCCAAATAGAATTTGCTACAAATCTACCTTCTTCAGCATCGGTGGTACTTCTATGAATTTTAATTGAAGGCCCATCATCATTATCTGTCCAAACCACTTTCTCAATTTGATTTTGGTTTTTCCCGATGATGGAATTGGCAGCATTTACGATATTTCTGGTAGAACGGTAATTCTGCTCTAGGCGATACATACCTACATTATCATAATCTTTTTGAAAGTTCAGAATATTGCTGATGTTCGCACCTCTAAAAGAATATATACTTTGAGCATCATCTCCTACCACACAAATATTCTGAAAACGATCTGCCAATGCTTTTACGATCAAGTACTGTGAATGGTTGGTATCTTGATACTCATCTACCAAAATATATCTAAATCTATTCTGATATTTCATCAACACATCTGGGTAACGTGTCAAGAGTTCATTAGTTCGTAATAAGAGATCATCAAAATCCATTGCCCCGGCCTTAAAACAACGGTCAACATAATTCTCATAAATATCTCCAGTTCTTGGCTTTTTGGCCATAGCATCTTGTTCAACAAGATCTGGGTCATTTCGGTAGGCCTTAACCGTAATCAAACTATTTTTAAATGATGAAATTCTATTTTGAATCTGCTTATACTTGTAAATATCCTTATCAAGTCCCATTTCCTTGATGATAGAGGCAATTAGCCTTTGGGAATCTTGAGTGTCATAAATGGTAAAGTTGGCTGGGTAACCCAACTTGTCTCCATCTATACGCAATAACTTTGCAAAAACCGAGTGAAAGGTACCCATCCATAAGTTTTTAGCTTCACTGGCACCAACAATATGCGCAATACGTTCTTTCATCTCACGTGCCGCTTTATTGGTAAAGGTCAACGCCAAAATGTTAAAGGAATCTACACCTTGCGCCATTAGATACGCAATTCTATACGTTAATACACGTGTTTTTCCAGACCCTGCCCCGGCAATAACCATTAAAGGTCCGTCTTTATGCAAAACAGGAGCTTTTTGGGCATCGTTCAATTCATCTATAAATGAGCTCAAATTTTCTTTTTTTTAGAGCCGTGAATTTAGCTATTATTGAGGGATAGTAAAAGTGAAGTCCGCTAGTTTTATAAACAAATACGGGTATTTTTTTGAAATTGATAATAAATACAAAATCACTATCATAATCTTAGTATTATGTATGTTTGATCAATATATTTGTTGAACGACTACTTTAACTAACTTTAAATATACATTATGAGAAAATTATGGTTAATGGCCATTGTACTTTTCGGGGTTTCCGTACAAGCACAAGGTCCCAATCTTGAAAAGGATTACAAAGCTATTGAAAGCAAAGTAATTGATTGGAGAAGAGAAATTCACCAAAATCCTGAATTGGGAAACCGTGAGTTTAAGACTGCCGAAAAAATAGCCAAACATTTAAAATCACTTGGCATAGAAGTACAAACAGGAGTAGCACATACCGGTGTTGTAGGTCTATTGAAAGGAGATTTACCAGGAAAAGTAGTGGCACTAAGAGCAGACATTGATGCCTTGCCTGTTACAGAAAGAAATGATTTGCCATACAAATCGAACGTTACTACAGAATTTATGGGTGAAAAAGTAGGCGTAATGCATGCTTGTGGTCATGATACACATACGGCAATTCTAATGGGTGTTGCCGAAGTTATGTCCAAGAACAAAGATAAGATCAAAGGAACCGTAAAGTTCATTTTTCAACCTGCAGAAGAAGGTCCGCCACAGGGTGAAGAAGGTGGTGCACTTTTAATGGTTAAAGAAGGCGTAATGGACAGTCCTAAAGTTGATGCCATTTTTGGACTTCACATTAATTCTCAAACACCTGTGGGTACCATACGCTACAAATCTGGTGGTACTATGGCCGCGGCACAACAATTTGTGATCAATGTAAAAGGTAAACAATCCCACGGATCGCAGCCATGGTCAGGAATAGACCCTATTTTAATTAGTGCAAAAATTATTGATGGTCTACAGACAATAATCAGTAGAGAGACAGAACTAACCAATGAAGCCGCTGTTATTACCGTAGGTAAAATAAAGAGTGGCGTACGTTTTAATATTATACCAGAATCTGCAGAAATGATCGGTACTATTAGAACATTGGACTATGACATGAAAGACAAGCTTAACAAGCGTATGGTAGAAATGGTGAGCGATATTGCCAAAGCCTACGGTGGTGAAGCTACATGTGTAATTACAGATGCTACCGATATTACGTATAACAACCCAGAATTAGTAGAACAAATGCTACCGACCATGAAAAGGGTTGCAGGTGAAAACAATGTTCTTTTTCAAAAAGCGGTAACCGGTGCAGAAGATTTTTCTTATTTTCAACGTGAGGCTCCAGGCTTTTTCTTTTTCTTAGGAGGAATGACACCGGGTACGACAGAATCTTACCCACATCATACGCCAGACTTTCTAATTGATGATAGCGGTTTACTTTTAGGGGTTAGAACACTAACAGAAATGAGTTTGGATTACCTAAATAGTGATCAAACGCCTCGTTTAGATATTAAACCAAAAGGATAATTTTGATGAACGATTTTTTTAATTCAATTCCAAGTCCACCATGGTGGACTTGGATTTTTTTGTTTCTTCTAATAGTTGCTATTTATGATATTTTTATTCAAAAAAAGCACACTATTAAACATAACTTTCCTATAGTAGGGCATTTACGGTATTGGTTAGAAAGTATAGGTCCTGAAATGAGGCAATATTTTGTAGCTAACAATAGAGAAGAACTTCCTTTTAATAGAATTGAAAGAGGATGGATCTATGCATCGGCAAAAAAAGAGAATAATTATGAGGGTTTTGGTTCTGACCGTGACCTTTACGCTCATCAGCACATTTTCGTGAAAAATAGAATGATGGGCTTTGTGGTTCCTGAAGGACATCCAAATGCTATTGACCCTTACTTTTTACCATGTGCAAAAGTTATGGGACAACATAATAATCGTAGAAAACCCTTTAGGCCCAGTAGTATTGTAAACGTATCGGCTATGAGTTTTGGCTCCTTATCTGCCGCAGCGGTCGAGGCCATGAATAAAGGCGTAAAAAAGGCGGGAGCATATCATAACACAGGTGAAGGTGGTTTGTCACCATACCACAAACATGGCGGGGACATTGTATTCCATTTTGGTACCGGATATTTTGGCGTAAGAACTCCAGATGGTAATTTCTCTATGGAGAAAATGAAAAAACTGGTTGAAGACAATCCGTGTATTAAAGCCATAGAGATAAAACTGTCACAAGGCGCAAAACCAGGAAAAGGTGGAGTATTACCTGGTGCAAAAATTACTCCTGAACTTGCAGAGATCAGAGGTGTTGAAGTGGGAAAAGATGTCTTGTCACCCGCAACACATAAGGCATTTTCCAATGTAACAGAGCTTATGGCCCTAATTGAAGATATTGCAAATGAAACTGGTTTACCTGTAGGTATCAAAGGAGCAATAGGGAAATTGGACCAATGGGAAGAGTTGGCAGATTTAATGCTGGAGACGGGAAAAGGCCCTGACTTTATTACCGTAGACGGTGGTGAAGGTGGTACAGGTGCCGCTCCCCCATCATTTGCAGACCATGTTTCATTACCATGGGTGTACGGCTTTTCTAGTTTATACCGTGTTTTCTTGAACAGAAACCTAACCGATAGAATCGTTTTTATAGGTTCAGGAAAATTAGGATTTCCGGCAAAAGCGGCTATGGCATTTGCAATGGGTGTAGACTGTATTAATGTAGCAAGAGAGGCTATGATGAGCATTGGCTGCATACAAGCACAAGCTTGCCATAACAATACTTGCCCAACCGGTATTGCAACACAAAGTAAATGGTTACAGAAGGGAATAAACATTCCTTTAAAATCTGATCGTTTGGCACAATATTTTAGCACTTTCAGAAAAGAATTTTTAGAAATTACCCATGCTGCCGGCTATGAACACCCATGTCAGTTTACTATGGATGATGTACAGGTAAATGTAGATGATAACGACCTTAACAGAAGCTTGGCTTCTACATATGGCTACAATAAAGCCAAAGTACCTTTTACCTGTGTGCAAGATTTAAAAGACTGTTCGTATCTTGGCGGCAAAAATTAGATTAACCTATTCAATGCATATTACTATGAAACGATTTTTTATATGTTCAGCTATAATCTTATTGGGATTAAGTACAATTCAAGCTCAGAAAAAAAGTGAATTGATAGAACAAAATCAAGATTTAAAATTTAAGTTGGATTCCATTTCAAAAATGGTAAGCACTTCTCAACGCAATGAGAAATTAGCAAATCAACGCTCAGACGAATACCAGTCTCAAGTTACAGAACTGCAAGATGCCAATGCCACCTTAATGAAGAACCTCAATAGTTTTGCTGCATTATCTAGCCAAAATTCAGAGAACATCAACAAAACCTTAGCAACATTAGAACGTAAGGAAAAACAATTAAAAGGAATAACCGATGCTGTGGCAAGTAATGACTCTACCGCTGTTGTTATATTGACGAATGCAAAGCAAGTCTTAGGGGAAAACGCTAAAGTTGGTGTTACAGATGGCTCTGTGATCATTTCAGAAAAATTAGATTTTTTCTTTGCCGATGGTGTAGGCTTAAATCCATCTAGCGAATCTAAAGGCTGGCTTGAGAATGTAGCCAAGGTTGCCAATGCAAACCCAAAAAGCACCATAACGGTAGCAAGCTTAAATATTACCGGTGAAATGAACATAGCGCTACAACAAGCAGCAGCTATCGCTAGTATATTGATCAAAGATTTTGGTGTTAATGGAGAGCGAGTTATTGTCGTTGGCCAAGATGGAGGGCTAAGAGAATCTTTACAAATTAAGTTTCAACCAGATTATAAAGCTTTTTATGATATGGCCAAGGGAGACGTTAAAAATTAAAATACTTGTATTTCATCGATGAAGTACTATACTAATTGAAAAATTTGGACGTTCTTGTTTCGTAAATAATAACTGATTAAAAAATGAACTCCGACCAAATTTTTCAACTTTTCGCTTATTTAATACCATCAGTAGTAACTGGTGCAATTGCTTTCTATTTCTTTAGAATGCACACCAATAATGAAGAAGGAAGACGACGTTTTCTATTGCACAAAGACTCTCAAAAAGATACATTACCAGTACGTTTACAGGCTTATGAAAGAATGGCCTTATTTTTAGAACGTATTGCCATACCAAGTTTGGTTGTTCGTGTTTCTCCGCAATCCGATGATAAAAATGCTTATGAAAACTTATTGATCAAAAGCATAGAAACCGAATTTGACCATAACCTTTCCCAACAAATATATATGACAGATGAATGCTGGAATGTCATCAAAGCGGCTAAGAGCGCAACAATTCAAATGATCAGAAAAGCTGCGATGAGCAATACTGAGACAGCAGATAAATTACGAGAAGACATCTTAAACGAAACCATGGATAAAACTTCACCATCTGCCACTGCCCTATCCTTTGTTAAAAAGGAGATTGGTGACTTATGGTAATCTTTTGAAAATGAGGAATGTTTTAAAATATTGTTTGATAACAACATTTCTCGCCTTATCCATAATTCACTTTCATTGGAGTGCAGGTGGGTCAATTGGCTATAGCAGCTCATTACCAGCCGATGAAAACGGAAATATTTTACTTGCCCCAACTACAGTAGATTGTATACTTGTGGGGGTTATTTTGCTCTTGTTCGCAATTGTTTATACGCAAAACCCAAGCAATTTAAACTTTAAAGTTTTCAAGTACTTCTTCAAATTTGGGCAATGGATAATTCCTATCATTTTTTTAATAAGAGCTATAGGAGAATTTAAATATGTTGGTTTTTTCAAAGAAGTAACCACAACTGAATTTGCTCAAATGGACACTTTGCTTTTTTCTCCTTTATGCTTGGGTATTGGCTGTGTTGGAATATTTCTTGCATTAAAAAACCCAAAAACTATAGATAAATAATCAATCTTTATTCGTGTTCGTTTGGCTCTATTGGGTTTGTCTCTTCATTTTTATTTTTGGCATACAAGTATCCTCTTTTCCACCAAAGTGTCATTTTTGCCTTATCAAAAATCAAAGAATTAGTCGTTAATATCGTGGGTGTATAAAACAGGTTTATAATGGCATTCTTTTGATTGGCGACCAATTTTCCAATTCTTATATTCTGATTTTCAATACGGTCAAGAATAAAACTCATCATCGTAGTAATTAACTCAAACGGATTTCGAGAAGCTACCCTGTTCATATAATTTACTTCGGTATGCAAAACAACAACATCTACCTCAGTAGCCCCTCTTTTTATTGCTTCCTCAATAGGCACAATACTACCTAGACCACCATCTGCATATTCACAATAATTTTTGCGCACCAAACTCATAAATGGTGTGTAGTTTGCAGAAATCCATACCCAGTCACAATAATCTTCATAAGTGCAATCTTTAATTGACTTATACTCCACTTGATTTAATGAGAGGTTAGAAACTGTTATAACTACATCAGAATCTCCATTTTTTAAAGTTTCAAATTCTTCAATGGTTAAACTATTTTCAATAAGCTTTCTAAGATTTTCACTCTCACCAAAGGTCTTTTTACCGGTTAGAAAATTTCGTAAAACATTCCAATGGTTAATTGAAATTTCTTCATTACCACGAATGTTCTTCACTAAAAAAGGGCAGTTGTTAAAAATACTTTTTTGATTCACATTAGAATAGATTTCCTTAATCTTATCTAGCTTACCTAATGCCAGGTGAGAGATTAGAAGACTGCCAGTAGAAGTACCTACGAAAATATCATATTTTCTACCCTCTTCTTGAATAAGGTATTGAGCAACACCACCTGCAAAGGCACCTTTACTACCACCACCAGAAATAACCAATGCTTTCATTATTATTTTAATTTCGTTTTAAGATAACGCAAATCTGCTGAATTTAGTTGATTTGCAACCTTTTCAATTTCCTTTTTCTGTTCGTCGTTTTCCCATAACCTATCTAACAATAGCCTGGCATAATTTCTAAATTGCCAAGAATGATGGTTGGTAGCTTTAATTAAATTGACCAAGGCTTCATCATTTAGAGCATTAATTTCGGACAGATATTGAAAAGCCGTTTGTCTTACTTCTGGATTGTATACAGCGCTTGTATACCCCACAAGTTCTCGGTGAAAGTATACCTTCTCCGTAGGTTTATATTCGGGCGTAAACAATGCCAATGTCAACCAAAGTTGCCGAAAGCTTTTATTGGGCAAACCAACAACATCCTTTGTTTCTTCTAAATACATAACCCTATCTTGCTCAAAACTAGACCACAAATTATATAACATTATTTCGTTGGTTACGTAACTATCATCTAATAATAGCGCTTCTGCATCCTCTTTAAGAGACTCTTGTATTTTACCCATTTTCTCAGCGGCAAATTGTCTAACTTTTACGTTGTCACTGGTAATCAAAACTGGTAATTCCAATGCAGAAAAGTCATTTCTTAAGCTTAGTACGGCCAGCTTTAATTGCAATGAAAACTTAGGATTTGCTAAAATTTCAGAAGGCGTAAACTCTTTTGAATTACCTGAAATTAAATCATAATATATTTTATGGGTAGCACTATTTCTTTTTAGGTACTCTTTTACATCTTCCATCAGAAATAAATCACCTTCTAACCAATTTCTTCTAAAACTGTCTAAATCTTGATTACTCACCTCTTCCATCTCATTAATAAAATCAGTAACAGTCACATTTTTGAACTGATATTTATCTAAGTAAGCTTTAATTCCTGTTTTAAATGCGGAATCCCCAATTTCTTCTCTTAAAATAGCTAAAGCCCATGCCCCTTTTTCATAAAAGGTAAGACTACTAGCCTTAGGGTTCAATAAACTCTGCCCCTCTCCTTTTTCAGAAATATCACTTAGCGTTTTAGCTGTATCAAATAGCTTCCAATAGAAATAATCGTCACCAAAAATTTCTTTTTCGGCCAAATAGGCATAATAGGTAGCAAAACCTTCATGTAACCAATGGTGTTCACTATTCTTTTCCGTCACCAAATTACCAAACCATTGGTGCGCTAATTCATGCGCATTGATGTTTACATAATTTCTATCTATAAACGAAGTGGAATCAATAACATATGCATCAGAAAAAAAAGTAGCGCTCGTATTTTCCATGCCTGCATATAAAAAATCATGTACAGGAACCTGTTTATAATCTTGCCATGGATACGGCACACCTATTTCATTTTCTAAAAAATCAAATATCTCCTTAGTGTTCCTGTAAGTAGGTTCCACTTTTAGACTATCGTTTGGGTAGTAATAGTTTTCGATAGTTATTCCACTTTCAGATGTTAATATTTGCTTTTGATATATACCTATAGCGAATGCCAACAAATAACTGCTCATAGGTTTTTTCATATCAAATAACCAAATAGCATCTTCCTCATCATTATCCGTTTTTAGAAGTAGTTTACCATTTGCAATTACTTGATATTTTTTATCGGCTTCAATGGTAAGATCAAATTCTACCTTTTCTTCCATGTCATCAAAACTAGGAAGCCAATGACTGGTATACTTTCCTTGGCCTTGCGTCCATATTTGTTCATTACCTTCTAATTCATCATCCCAACCAATAAAATAAACCGTTTGTTTAGGCTTAGCTATATACTGGATCATCAGTTTATGTGATTCACCCGCTTTGAATTTTTGTGTAATGGAAATTGTCTTTTCTGTGGCAGTGAAGTCTATCTTTTCCCCATCAAGTTCTACTTTTGAAAAATCCATATTCTTTGCGTCAAAAAATACAGAATCAACATTTTGTAACACATGAAAACGATAGATCACTCCGCCTTTAATTTTTTTCTCTTTAGGTAAAAAACCTAAGTAAACCTTGGCTTTAATAAAATCTACTTTATCTTGATGTTGCCCAAAAGCATAGAGGGATAAGAATAAAAAAAGGGTGAAAATTAATTTCTTCATACAGCATAACAAACAAATAACATTTCAAATTTAATGTTTTGGGGAGCACTTCCCTAACCTTTACCTGAATTGAATGTGATGCTAAACAACACTTATTTCGCCAGTTACCATTAGATCCATATTTACAAGAGCAGTAATGACATTTTCCCCTTTGGGGATTAAGGGGCTTATCCCTATTTTAGTACCATGAACGCAAACTTCTTGCAAACTCCCGTAGTATACTTAAAAGGTGTTGGTCCCAATAGGGCCGAAACCTTAAAGTCAGAATTAGGAGTAAGCACCTACCAAGATTTGCTGAACCTTTTTCCTAACCGCTACATTGATAAAACCCAATATTATAAAATTGGTCAATTGCAACGTAGCAATGCCGATGTGCAGATTATTGGAAAAATCATCAATATTAAAACCGTTGAACAAAAAAGAGGTACACGGTTGGTAGCTCGTTTTAAAGATGACACAGGAGAAATAGAATTAGTCTGGTTTAGAGGTCAAAAATGGATTCGTGAAAATCTAAAATTAAACGTACCGTACGTGATATTCGGTAAATGCAATTGGTTTAATGGTACTTTCTCTATGCCCCACCCAGAGATGGAGCCATTAAAAGAGCACAAGCAAGGCACAAAAGTGTACATGCAACCCGTGTACCCATCTACGGAGAAATTAGGTAATAAAGGCATAACCAACAAGGTCATAAGCAAATTGATGCAGCAGCTTTTCATGGAAATCAACGGGAAATTCACCGAAAGCCTTTCAGACAAATTACTGTATGAGTTAAAGCTATTGGACAAAAGTGAGGCAATGTTCAATATACATTTTCCAAAAAACCAAGAATTGCTTGCAAAAGCCCAGTGGCGATTAAAATTTGAAGAGCTCTTTTATATACAATTGCAACTGATAGGAAAAAATGTATCTCGGAAGAAAAAGATAAAAGGATTTCCATTTCTTGAAGTCGGTGAATATTTTAAAGACTTCTACAACAACAAACTACCCTTTGAATTAACGGGAGCACAAAAAAGGGTTATAAAGGAAATACGGGCAGACCTTGGCAGTAATGCACAAATGAATAGATTGCTGCAGGGTGATGTAGGATCGGGAAAAACCATAGTTGCGGTAATGACCATGTTGTTGGCTATTGACAACGGATTTCAAGCCTGTTTAATGGCACCTACGGAAATTCTGGCCAACCAACATTTTCAAGGCATATCAGAGTTACTGGAAGGTACTGAAATTACCTGCGCGCTACTTACGGGCTCAGTAAAAAAATCGGCTAGAAAGCCTATACATGAGCAATTGGAAAATGGGGAATTGAATATACTTATAGGTACCCATGCCCTTTTAGAGGACAAGGTTAAATACAAAAATTTAGGAATGGCCATTATCGATGAGCAGCATCGGTTTGGCGTAGCGCAACGTTCTAAATTATGGCATAAAAATGAATTTCCGCCCCATATATTGGTCATGACGGCAACACCCATACCAAGAACATTGGCCATGAGCCTGTATGGTGATCTGGATATCTCTATAATAGATGAATTACCACCTGGTAGAAAACCCATTAAAACAGTGCATCGCTATGACGGTAACAGATTAAAGGTATTTCGTTTTATACGAGATGAAATTGAAAAAGGACGCCAGGTTTATGTGGTATACCCATTAATACAGGAATCTGAAGCCATGGATTACAAAGATCTTATGGATGGCTATGAAAGTATTGTGCGCGATTTTCCACAACCAAAATATCAGATTTCCATAGTTCATGGACAAATGAAACCGGCGGACAAAGATTTTGAAATGGAGCGCTTTGTAAAGGGAGAAACACAAATAATGGTAGCCACTACAGTTATTGAAGTTGGGGTCAACGTGCCTAATGCATCGGTTATGATCATTGAAAGCGCAGAACGGTTTGGATTATCGCAACTACACCAATTACGTGGTCGTGTTGGCCGTGGCGCCGATCAAAGTTTTTGTATTTTAATGACCGGACATAAGCTATCTAACGACTCCAAAACCAGACTAGAAACTATGGTGGCCACAAATGACGGCTTTGAAATTGCAGAAGTAGATTTAAAACTCCGAGGACCGGGTGACATTATGGGTACCCAGCAAAGTGGTCTGTTAAATCTAAAAATTGCAGATATAGTTAAAGATAATGACATCTTAAAATCGGCTCGCTACTATGCCCTACAATTACTAAAAGAAGACCCATCTTTAAGCAAGCCAGAAAATCTAATTATTAGACATATGTATGCACAGCTGGTAAAACACAAGAATATCTGGACTTATATTAGTTAGTGTTATTTTTAACAACTAGCCCGTTGAACATCGTAATTTAGAAGGGTGTTAATTTCGAAAAAACCCTTGATTTTAATAGATTTGTGAACTTAGATTATATAGAATATGAGCGCAACAAAAACATTATTTGACAAAGTGTGGGATTCCCACGTAGTACATAAAATACAAGATGGTCCAGATGTACTGTTCATTGACAGACACATGGTACATGAGGTAACCAGTCCTGTTGCTTTCCTTGGCATTAAGAATAGAAATATTCCTGTAATGCATCCGGAGAAAACTTTTGCAACGGCTGACCATAATACGCCTACAATAAACCAACATTTGCCGGTTGCCGATCCACTTTCTGCGAACCAATTAAAAATGTTAGAGGAAAATGCTAATGAATATGGTATTTCTTATTGGGGATTAGGTCACGCAAAAAATGGTATTGTACACGTTGTTGGTCCTGAATACGGTATTACACAACCTGGTGCTACTATAGTATGTGGGGATTCACACACCTCTACACATGGTGCATTTGGTGCTATTGCCTTTGGTATTGGAACATCTGAAGTTGAAATGGTATTGGCTACGCAATGTATTATGCAGCCTAAACCAAAGAGAATGCGTATCAATATCAACGGGAAAATGAGTAAAGGTGTTACTCCTAAAGATGTTGCCTTATTCATTATCTCTCAATTAACTACTTCTGGTGCTACTGGATACTTTGTAGAATATGCAGGTGAAATTTTCAGGGACATGAGTATGGAAGGTCGTATGACCGTGTGTAACCTGAGTATTGAAATGGGTGCCCGTGGTGGTATGATCGCGCCAGATGAAAAAACGTTTGAATATATAAAAGGTCGTGAGTTTACACCAAAAGGTGCCGACTGGGATAAGGCAATGGCTTATTGGGAAACATTGTATACCGATGAAGATGCCATTTTCGATAAAGAATTGACTTTTGACGGTTCGTTAATAGAACCAATGATTACCTACGGTACCAACCCGGGTATGGGAATGGGAATATCAAATGATATACCTATGGCAAATGCCGTTCAAGGTGGTGCATCTACATATCAGAAATCATTGAAATATATGGATTTCAATGAAGGTGAAAGTATGATGGGCAAGCCTATTGACTTTGTTTTCCTTGGAAGTTGTACCAATGGTCGTATAGAAGATTTCCGTGCTTTTGCATCAATAGTAAAAGGAAAGAAAAAAGCCGATAATGTAACTGCATGGTTGGTTCCTGGATCTCACAAAGTAGAAACTGCCATTAAAGAAGAAGGCATATTGGATATTTTAACTGAAGCCGGTTTTGAACTTCGTGAGCCTGGTTGTTCTGCTTGTTTAGCAATGAACGATGATAAGATACCTGCTGGTAAACTGGCCGTAAGTACATCTAACAGAAACTTTGAAGGAAGACAAGGTCCTGGATCAAGAACTTTGTTGGCTAGTCCTTTAGTTGCTGCTGCGGCTGCCGTAACCGGAAAAGTAACAGACCCAAGGGAATTAATGACAGAGTTAGTATAACAATTTTGTCCTTAACTATTAGCCTAAGGCTTTTAGTGAAAAAACAATGATAATAATACAGGCCAATGGTCATTAACCAGAGGCAAAAAGCTATAAAAAATGGCATACGATAAATTCAATATATTGACATCAACGGCAGTACCGTTGCCAATTGAAAATGTAGATACCGATCAAATTATACCGGCAAGATTCTTAAAAGCAACAGAGCGTGTAGGTTTCGGTGATAATCTTTTTAGAGACTGGAGATACAATCAGGACAATACCCTGAAAGAAGATTTTGTTTTAAACCAAGATAAATTCAGCGGAAAAATTTTAGTAGGTGGAAAAAACTTTGGTTCTGGTTCATCCCGTGAGCACGCTGCATGGGCAGTTTATGATTACGGATTTAGATGTGTAGTTTCTAGTTTCTTTGCAGATATTTTCAGAAACAACTGTTTAAACATCGGTGTTTTACCCGTACAGGTAAGCGCAGAGTTTTTACAGAAAATTTTTGATGCCGTGGAGGCAGACCCTTCTGCAGAATTGGAAATTAATCTTCCTGAGCAAAAAATAACATTGTTGGCTACAGGTGAAAGTGAATCTTTTGACATCAATGATTACAAGAAAAACAATATGTTGAACGGTTTTGATGATATTGATTACTTATTGAACATCAAAAAGGATATTGAGACATTTGCGGAAAACACTCCGTTATAAACTCAATTTTCACAGTACCAACATCATTTACGTTAACTAACCATTTGCCGTTTCCTAATATTAGATGAAATGGCAATTAGATCACATGAAAAAAAGAAAGTTAGAAATAATGGATACCACCCTTAGGGATGGTGAACAGACCTCAGGCGTATCCTTTTCTGCATCGGAAAAATTGACCTTGGCGAAATTACTTTTAGAAGAGCTAAAAGTAGACCGTATTGAAGTAGCTTCGGCACGAGTTTCCGATGGTGAGCTTGAAGCTGTTCAAAAAATTACCGAATGGGCCGCTGAAAATGGTTTTTTAGAACGTGTAGAGGTTCTAACTTTTGTGGACGGTGGAGTTTCTTTGGATTGGATGAAAACTTCTGGTGCCGTTTCACAAAATTTGTTGACCAAGGGCTCTCTTAACCATTTAAAATATCAGTTAAAGAAAACTCCGGAGCAACACTTCAATGAAATAGCAGCTATTTTTGAACAAGCCACAGAAAGAGGCATTATCAATAATATTTACTTAGAGGATTGGAGTAATGGAATGCGAAATTCAAAAGAGTATGTTTTTGAATTTTTAGAATTCCTTTCAACACAAAATGTAAAAAGGATTTTATTACCAGATACATTAGGTATTCTTACGCACACAGAAACCTATGCCTATTTAACTGAAATCATTCAAAAATTTCCGAATTTACATTTTGATTTTCATGGGCATAACGATTACGATCTAGGTGTTGCCAATATTATGGAAGCAGTAAAAGCCGGTTGCCATGGTCTTCACCTAACCGTAAACGGTATGGGAGAACGCGCTGGCAATGCTCCAATGGCAAGTGCCATTGCGGTAATCAATGACTTTTTACCAGAAGTGGAAATTAATGTAAATGAAACCTCTTTATATAAAGTAAGTAAACTGGTATCTGCTTTTACAGGTTTTACCATACCAGCGAACAAACCTATAGTAGGCGATAATGTATTTACCCAAACCGCTGGTATTCATGCAGATGGTGACAGTAAAAACAATCTCTACTTCAGTGACTTAATGCCAGAACGTTTTGGTAGAAAGCGCAAATATGCATTAGGAAAAATGTCTGGCAAAGCCAACATACAGAAAAACCTGCAGGAGCTTGGATTAACCCTAAATAATGAAGAATTAAAAAAGGTTACTGCCAGAATTATAGAATTAGGAGACAAGAAAGAACGCGTAACTAAAGATGACCTTCCTTTTATAATATCGGATGTTTTAGATACTGCAGATTATAAGCAAAAGGTTTTTATAAAATCTTACGTACTTACACACGCCAAGGGATTAATGCCTTCTACTACCCTATCTGTTGAAATCGATGGAAAAGTAATTGAAGCACATGCTCAAGGAGACGGACAGTATGATGCCTTTATGAATGCCCTTAAAAAGGTGTACATTGCTAAAAAAATTGCCTTACCTAAACTAACGGATTATGCGGTAAGAATTCCTCCTGGTAGTACTTCTGATGCATTATGCGAAACAGTAATTACTTGGGAATTGAACGGAAAAGAATTCACATCAAGAGGATTGGATTCAGACCAAACGGTTAGTGCCATTAAAGCTACCGAGAAAATGTTGAATATAATATAGCGCAAAGTGCTTGACGCTGTTCGTTAAGCGCTAAATGCCAAAAATGAGAGATTATAAAAAATATACAATTTGGGAATTAGGTCATGAAATTACTTTAGAAACGTATAAATTGACAAAGAACTTCCCAAACGATGAAAATTTTGGATTAACAAGTCAAATGAGAAGAGCTTCTTCATCCATACCAGCAAATATAGCTGAAGGGTGCGGAAGGGAATCTGATGCTGAATTCAAAAGATTTTTAATTATGGCTCAAGGCTCTGCAAGTGAATTAGAGTATTTTACAATATTAGCAAAAGACCTTGACTATATTATGAATAAAGAGTTTTTAAGCATTCATGATAAAGTAAACAAAGTAAGAAGAAGTTTAAATAGTTTAATTAATAAGATATAATTATAAATAGCCTAAACTATATACGATTTAAGTATAACGTTTAGCGTACAGCGAAAAGCGAAAAAGCGATTAACCATGAAATTAAATATTGCCTTATTGGCCGGTGATGGTATCGGTCCTGAAGTTATTGATCAAGCAGTAAAGGTATGTGATGCCATTGCTAAAAAATATGAGCACCATATCACTTGGCAGCCAGCGCTTACCGGTGCGGCAGCTATTGATGCCGTTGGGGAACCTTACCCAGACGAAACACATGAAATTTGTGCAAATGCAGATGCTGTTTTATTCGGTGCTATAGGTCATCCCCGTTTTGATAATGACCCGTCAGCAAAAGTTCGTCCAGAACAGGGATTGTTGAAAATGAGACAAAAATTAGGCTTATTTGCTAACGTTAGACCAACATTTACATTTCCTTCATTGATAGACAAATCTCCTTTGAAAAGAGATCGTATAGAAGGAACGGATTTAATTATTCTAAGAGAATTAACAGGAGGGGTTTATTTTGGGGAACGTGGTAGAAAAGATGATGGAAATACCGCATTTGACACCATGACCTACCAACGTTTTGAAATAGAAAGATTAGCTAAAAAAGGCTTTGAATTTGCTATGAAACGTTCTAAAAAATTATGTTGCGTAGATAAGGCCAACGTATTGGAATCATCTAGACTTTGGAGAGAGACCGTACAGGCCATGGAAAAAGATTATCCGGAAGTAGAGGTTACATATGAGTTTATAGATGCCGTAGCAATGCGTTTAATTCAGTGGCCAAAAGGATATGATGTAATCATTACAGCAAACCTATTTGGTGATATTCTAACAGACGAAGCATCTGTAATTGCAGGATCTATGGGACTAATGCCTTCTTCATCTGTAGGTAGTGATGTTTCTTTATACGAGCCTATACATGGTTCTTATCCGCAAGCGGCAGGTAAGGACATTGCAAACCCTTTAGCAACTGTACTTTCTGCAGCCATGCTTTTTGAAGATTTAGATTTAACTGAAGAAGCTGAAGAAATTAGACGAGTAGTTAATAAGTCATTGGCCGAAGGTTATGTTACAGAGGATTTAGCCGAAGGTGGCAAAAGCTATAAAACAAGTGAAGTTGGAGATTGGTTGGCTAGCAATATTTAAGTTATATATTTAAAAAGGAAAACCCCTTTAATCAATGATTAAAGGGGTTTTTTATATCTATACTTACAGTATGTTTAAATACTCGTAGCTATTGCAATTTCTTGTTCGTAAATACTTTTAACTATTGCCCGTAAATCCGGGATTACGGTTTTTACCAATTTTGATGGTCCGTTGATCAATACACAGATTCCTAAATCAGATTCAGGAAAAAGTGCAATTTCATTTCTATAGTTGTTTACACTCCCGCCATGATGCCAAATGGTTTCTTCTGCCCCACTTTCATTCTCTTTTAAAGTATGAATTCTCCAACCAAAACCGTACGATGATTTTACATGACCAGGCCACTTTTGATAATATTTACGATGACCTTTTAATTCTATAAATGGTTTAAAAGCCGGTGCCATTTCATCTTTTGACATCACTTCTGGATTATGTCCCAATAAAAATCGCATCCACTTGGCCATATCCAATGAATTTGCGTTTATACCACCTGCAGCAATTGCGTTGTAATAATTGTCCCTAGGCAATACCTGTTTCCACCCATTACGCCTCTTAATATGAGGCAATGCAATATTATCTGTATTCATTAAAGACTCATGATCCATAGAAACCGAACTCATACCAAGAGGTTCAAAAAATCTATCGGTCAATAAGGCCTTTATATCTTTTCCTGTGGCTTTCAGCATTACTTCCTGTGAAACAGAAAACATGGCATTCTGATAACTGTATTGTATACCAGGTTCACTGATAGGATCCACACTATTGAATTTTTCACTTATAGAGGACATAGATAACCCAGCCTCAACCAAATCTGTATAACTATGATATGGCGTACCCGATGTATGCGAAAGAAGATGTGAAAGTTTTATACGCTCTGTATTCTGTTGACTACCAAAATGAAAATTGGGCAAATAACTTGAGACTTTATCTTCTAAACGCAGCTTACCATCACTCTCCAAACGTGCAGCCAATATACCGGTAAACCCCTTAGATATTGATCCTAGTCTAAACAATGTTTCTGCATTTACCGACTCTTTACCATTATAACTTCTTTTTCCGTATCCATCAGAAAGAATTACAGAATCGCCATTTACAATACTTACACCTGCTCCTACAATATCGCCAGATTTTATAGCCTTATCAAAATATTCCGATAATGCTTTGTTCAAAGCTTTCTGCCGTATATTATACAGTTTGATTTCCCTTTTCTCCGCAAGCGTTTTAACAGGGTTAGGATTTGCAATAATTGCCTCTGAATGTTCAGGCTTAAAAGATGAAGCCGTTAGAACAAAAAGTAAGAGAACCATAATTATGGTTCCAAAGAATAGTTTGGTACGTGACACAGCATTGTAGGTTTAGACCCTTATAACGTGTTAAAATGCATAAAATTACCGATGAACTGCACAAAACGAAAAATTTAACATCAAAAGGTATTGATTACAAGCATTTTGATATAACCATAAACCAAACAGAAGAACAAAAAAAGCAACCTTGAACAAGGTTGCTTTTTACTATTTTATTACAATAATTAATTAACAGCCCATAGCCATTTTTCTATATTTACTTTCCTTTCTTTTTCTTACGATTAAAATACCTACAGCTATTGCAACACCAGAAAAAGCAAGTATAGCACCCACTAAGCTAGAATACACAATACCGTACCCAAAGGCAATTGGTAAGCCAGCCAAATACGCTCCAGATGCATTACCCATATTAAAAGCACTTTGGTTCATAGAAGAACCTAGCATTTCTGAACCCTTAGAGGTATTTATTATAGCCATTTGAATAGGCGTTGCCACAGTAAATGATATTGCTCCAATAACAAAAGTAAGTACCATTAACAGATAAGGGTTGGTCGCTACCATCATATTCAATAACAAAATACCACACATTACCGATAGACTAATTATAACCGCTTTTAGAGGAGAAAACCACTCTGCCATTTTAGCCCCTAAAAAATTTCCTGCAACCATACCCAAACCGGCCAACATCATAGCGTAACCAACAAAATGATTTGGCAGACCTGCTACATCCGTAATTAAAGGAGCAACATAACTGTACCATGCAAAAAATCCGCCCGTACCTATAGTGGTCAGCGCAATCAATGCCCATAGTTCGCTATTTTTTAAACCTTGGGACACCGTAACCTTTTCTTCCCGCTCATCAACCTTAATTTGCGGCATCCATAAATAAATACTGCCAAGTGCCAATAAACCAACAAGACCCACTAAGTAAAAAGAAACACTCCAACTAAATTGCTGACCTAAATACGTACCAATTGGCACTCCTATTACATTGGCTACGGTTAAGCCAGAGAACATAATGGAAATAGCCTGAGCACCTTTTCCTTTTTTAGCAAGCTTAGTGGCCACTACCGCACCAATACCAAAAAAGGCACCATGTGGTATTCCTGATAAAAATCTTAAAAATAACAAACTGGTATACCCAGTTGCCAAACCAGACAGGGTGTTAAAAACCGTAAACCAAATCATTAACAAGAATAACATTTTTTTAGGACTAAGCTTAGACCCAAAACCTGTCAACAACGGCGCGCCCACAACTACCCCTAAAGCATAAGCAGCAATAAAATGCCCTGCCTGTGGAATTGTTATTCCTAAAGAACCAGATACTTCCGTTAAAATTCCCATGATAACGAACTCGGTAAGCCCTATTCCAAAACCTCCTATAGCTAAAGCAAATAATGCTTTTTTATTTGTTTTTAATTTTTCCATAATTCAAACTTTAAATCTATCTGCATCAATCTATATAATACAAGCAATTAAAAAGGCAAAGTTAGAACGCATATGTCGGTTTCAACTCAAATTAATTACCATATTTCTGTGAAAAATTAACCCCACGTAATTCCTCACAATTATAAATTCACCCAATTCAGTACAGAAAATCTACAATTGAGAAAACCATTTTGTTCAAACCATTACGAACAATTCATATTTGTGGCATCAATCAAAAAATACAATCAATAATGAAGACGCTACTAATTGCTTTACTTACACTACTCTACGTGAATACATACGCGCAATCAACCATTTCCGGTAAGATAACTGACCAACAAGGCTTACCAATTATTGGGGCAAATGTATATTTAAAAGGAACGTATGATGGTACTGCAACCAATGATCAAGGGGTATTTTCCTTTGAAACCGATGCTACCGGAATACATACTTTAATTGCTTCATCCATTTCATTTGAAACCTATTCAAAATCAGACGGAATCACTCATTTTCAAAATATCACCATCAAATTAAGAGACGATGTAAACACATTGGATGCCGTTACCGTTAACGCCGGTACATTTAATGCAGGCGACAATGCAAAGGTTACCGCTTTAAAACCACTTGATATTGTAACCACAGCAGGAGCCTTAGGAGACTTTGTAGGCGCATTACAGACATTACCCGGTACTTCTAATGTTGCCGAGGATGGCAGATTATTCGTTAGAGGTGGCGATGCAGAGGAAACTCAAATATTCGTTGATGGCATGCGAGTGTTTACTCCGTATTCCCCTTCAGCAAACAATATACCCACAAGAGGGAGATTATCTCCATTTTTGTTTAAGGGAATCACTTTTTCGACGGGAGGATACTCGGCAGAATACGGTCAGGCATTATCTAGTGTTTTATTATTGAATAGCGTTAATGAACCGAAAGAAGAAAAAACCGACATCTCCATTATGAGCGTTGGTCTTGGGCTTGGAAATACACAAATATGGGATAAAAGTTCGCTAAGCGTCAATGCCAATTATATAAATCTTGCACCGTATCAGGAATTATATCCAGATAACAATGAATGGCATAAACCTGTAGCATCTTTTGGAGGCGAAGCAGTATACAGATATAAATTCAATAATGACGGACTTCTAAAAGTATATGGTGCCTACAGCGCTGTTGACTTTGACTTAACACAAGAAGACATCAATGAAGTTAATGGTGTTAGATTTGGGTTGAACAATAACAACCTTTATCTAAATACTTCTTATCAAGATTTTATGGAAAAGGATTGGAGTATTTCAACAGGAATAAGCTTTGCTAGCGATCAAACGAAATTAAAGTTAGACACAGCAGATATTACGGACACCGAAAATTCTGCCCATTTTAAATTAGCACTGAAGAAATACTTTTCCAGTAGATACAAATTAAACTTTGGTGCTGAATATTTTATAACCGACTTCAAAGAAGATTACAGTGCGAATACTATTGAAAATGAATACAAATTTAACAACAACCTTTTAGGCGGCTTTGCCGAGGCAGATATTTTCTTCTCAAAAAATCTAGCGACAAAAGTGGGTCTTAGAGGTGAATATTCACAATTATTACAAGAATTTAATCTATCTCCAAGACTCTCTCTAGCCTATAAAGCTGGGCAAAATGCACAATTTTCTCTAGCATACGGAGAGTTCTTTCAAAACCCTAGAAATGAGTACTTAAAGTTCAATACCGATTTTACGGCTGAAAAAACCACACATTATATTGCCAACTATCAATTTGTAAAAAACAAACAGATTTTTAGAGCCGAAGCATATTATAAAGACTATAATAATTTAGTCAAATACAATACAGCTTTTACACTGCCCACTTCTACCTTCAATAATACTGGCGATGGTTTTGCAAAAGGATTGGACATTTTTTGGAGAGACAACAAAACATTAAAAAATACAGAATATTGGATGTCTTATTCTTATTTAGATACAAAAAGAAATTATCAAAATTACCCAACCAAAGCTACACCAGATTTTGCTAGCAAGCATAATGCATCATTAGTGGTAAAACGATGGGTTGAAGATTGGAAAAGTCAGATTGGATTCAGCTACAACTATGCATCCGGTCGTAGTTATACAGACCCAAACACAGGCCGTTTTTTAACGGAACAAGCCAAAAGTTTCAACTCACTAAACTTCAACTACGCCTATTTGATAAGTCCGCAGAAAATATTGTACTTATCCGTTAGTAATGTACTGGGTACAAAAAACATAAATGGTTACCAATATGCGGATCAGCCAAATACTGATGGTATATTCAACCGAAGAACAATTACACCCGCCGCAGACCGCTTCTTTTTCATAGGTTTCTTCTGGACAATCAGTAAAAATAAAAATGACAACCAGCTAGACAACCTTTAATACTTACAAATCCATACCCATAACCTACAACTGGGTCATCTATTTTATTAATAGCATTTAAATAGAAAGATATTTGAAAACAATAAATAACATATAAAAATTATACCATGAGAACCTTACTACTAGTTATCACCTTTATTTTCACAATGAACATTACCGCACAAACGTCATACGAAAAAGGTATGAACCAAGCTTTTGCTTTATGGGACCAACAAAAAAATACCGAAGCATCTCAACTTTTTGAAAGAATTTCAGCTGCAGAAACTGATAATTGGTTACCACCATATTATGTAGGTTTAATTGAAATTGTAAGCAGTTTTGGATTAAAAGATGAAACAGAATTGAATGCAAAACTTACTAGGGCTAAAGAATTTTTAGATACAGCATCGGCAATTTCAGAGAACAATCCAGAAATTATGATATCCTATGCGCTCTTAAATACAGCATATATAGCTTTTGACGGTGCTAAGTATGGCATGACCTTGTCTGGAGAGAATGCAGCAATTTATCAAAAAGCTTTAAGTATTGCACCAAACAATCCCAGAGTGGTCTTAAGCAAAACCGAATGGGACATGGGCGCAGCTAGGTTCTTTGGCAAATCAACAGTTCCATTTTGTAAAGATATTGAACGTGCCATCACATTATTTGAAGCAGAAGAACAAACCATACCTTACTACCCATATTCTGGTTTAGAAAGAGCAAAAGCGATTTCCACAGAATGCAAAAAAGAAACCTCTCCTAAAAATTAGGAGAGGTTTTCCTTAAAATAAATCATTTAAGGCAACTTATAAGATATAGTCTGTACTCACAAAATTGGACAGTTTAGCCTCTAATAAATTTTCAATAATATCGGTATTTAATTCGTTATCCTTAAATGCAACGAATGTTCTTATTGAAAATGAGCGTAAGGCATCATGCACACTTAAAGTTGCCTGGGCCGAGTCTTTTCTTCCGGTAAACGGATAAACATCTGGTCCCCTTTGGCAAGAGCTGTTCAAGTTGACACGACATACCAAGTTCACCAAGGTATCTATCAGCGGTGAAAGTGCATACACATCTTTACCGAACAAGCTTACTTGTTGACCGTAATTACTTTCTGCCATGTCATCTAAAGGTTCTTCAATATCCGAAAAAGGTACTATAGGAATAATAGGACCAAATTGCTCTTCTTGATATACACGCATTTCTTTGGTCACAGGATATAGCACCGCTGGCCAAATGTAATTATCAAAATGTTGACCGCCTTTTTTATTAATGATCTTAGCACCTTTAGAAAGCGCATCATCAATAAGTCCTTGTATGTAAGCTGCTTTATCAGGTTCAGGTAAGGGAGTAAGTTTGACACCATCTTCCCAAGGATTTCCGAACTTTAGCTCGTCTACTTTCTTTGCAAAGTTTTTATTGAAATCTGCCCTGATATCTTCATGAACATAAACCACTTTTAAAGCGGTACAACGCTGCCCATTAAAAGACAATGTACCGGCCAAGCATTCATTAATGGTTAGGTCCAAATCAGCGTCAGGTAATATAATAGCAGGATTTTTTGCTTCTAACCCAAGAACTAATCGTAATCTATTACTTTTTGGATGCTGATCTTGTAAAGCATTGGCAGATTTACTATTACCAATTAATGCTAACACATCTACCTTACCGGTTTGCATAATGGGCGCGGCAACCGTTCTACCACGACCGAACAATACATTTACTACTCCTTTAGGAAAGCTTGTTTGAAAAGCCTCTAAAAGTGGTGTTATCAACAGAACACCGTGTTTAGCAGGTTTAAAAATGGTGGTATTGCCCATTATAATTGCAGGAATCAGCAATGCAAATGTTTCGTTCAATGGATAGTTATAAGGTCCCAAACATAAAACAACCCCTAAAGGTCCTCTCTTAATATGGGCATACACGCCATCATGCTTTGTAAACTTTGCTGCGTCTCTATCTAACTGCTTATAATCTTCAATGGTATCTTCAATATACTCTACCGTTCTATCAAACTCTTTTTGAGAATCCGGCAATGACTTTCCAATTTCCCACATTAAAAGTTTTACTACCTCTTGTCTTTTCGTTTTCATCTTTGAAACGAAAACCTCCATACATTCAATACGATCTTTTACATGCATGGTCGGCCAAACCCCTTGACCTTTGTCATACGCCTTTAAAGCTCCGTCTAAAGCTTCGAGCGCTTCCGCTTCTTGCAGGTCTGGAATACTGCCCAATAATGTTGGCTTATATTCTTTAGTTGAAGAGATAGTAGAGTATACATTTGTTGTATCTCCTTTCCATTCTTTTAGTTCTCCGTTGACCAAATATTGTTTTTGATCTATAGTTGATGTAATTTGAAATTCTTCTGGAATTTTAATATCGCTCATTTCATTTTATATTTTGTACTATGATTGATAAATGTATTATAGAACGGCACTCCAAAATTACAGAAAACCGAATCTAACATATTAAAAGTAGTTTAAACCAAATACTCAAACAAATCCGGTTTATCATTTATATAATCGCCATAGAAATTGTTATTTTTCATACGCTCAATCAATGGCTGTAAATCATCTGGGTGTTTTAATTCTATACCTACAACTGCCGGTGCATTTTCCCTGCTGGATTTTTTAGAGTATTCAAAATGGGTAATATCATCAGTTTCCCCTAGAATATCTACCACAAACTCTTTTAAAGCTCCCGGTCTTTGAGGAAATCTAATAATGAAATAATGTTTCAATTTGGCATATAATAAGGCTCTCTCCTTAATCTCCGCTGTTCTTGTAATATCATTATTACTGCCCCCAATAATGCAAACCACATTCTTGCCTACTATTTCTTCTTTGTATTTTTCCAATGCGGCAATAGATAATGCCCCCGCAGGTTCTACTACAATAGCGTCTCTATTATAAAGATCCAAAATAGTCTGACAAACTTTACCTTCATCAACCGTAACCATATCATCCAAATAATAATTACAGATAGGAAATGTGAGGTCACCAACCCTTTTAACAGCAGCCCCATCAATAAATTTATCAATATTATCTACGGTAACCACTGTACCAGAATCGATTGCCGATTTCATAGAAGGAGCCCCTTTGGGTTCTACCCCTATAATTTTGGTATTAGGAGATAGTTGACTAAATACACTAATAAGACCAGATGCCAATCCACCACCACCTATACATACGAACAGGTAATCAATTGGCTTTTTTGCCTGCTCTATAAGTTCTAAACCAACAGTTGCCTGACCTTCAATAATCTTGGGGTCATCAAAAGGATGGACAAATATTTTACCGGTTTGATCACCATGTATTTTAGCTGCCAATGATGAATCGTCAAACGTATCACCTTGCAACACTACTTCTACCCATTCACCACCAAAAAGCTTGGTTTGTTCCACCTTTTGTTTGGGTGTAACCGATGGCATGTAAATGGTACCCTTGATCTTTAAATGACAACAAGCAAAAGCTACACCTTGGGCATGATTTCCAGCACTAGCGCATATAACCCCTTTACCCCTTTCTTCCTCTGTTAAGGAACTAATTTTATTAAAAGCTCCTCTAATTTTATACGACCTTACCCTTTGTAGATCTTCTCGTTTTAAACGAATTTGACAATTAAACTCTTTAGACAATCTAATACTATCTGTTAACGGTGTAATTTCAGAAATTTCTGAAATAATCTGTGCCGCTTGCAAAACATCTTCTAAAACTGGAAAATACTCCGGTTTGTTCCCTTTCATATCTTTTTCTTTGCTATTAATAATTTATCATTAATGCATAAAACCGAAATTGTCCGCTTAAGTAATGCCCATTAATTCTGCAAGAGCAAAAGTGCTTGCAGATTTGAACATACCCAACCGGACAATCAGTAAGATTACCTTAAGTTATTGATACCTAAACTATAGGCTTCATTGCTGTCATAGACTCTCGCAAACGTGCTCCAACTATTTCTACCGGATGCTCACGCAATGCTTTGTTCACTGAAATTAATTGGGCATTATCTACATCATTATCTATATCCGCAGAGAAATTTTTACCGATAACATCAGTATCAATATTCTTCATAAAATCAGTCAACAATGGCTTACAAGCATGATCGAACAAGTAACAACCATATTCCGCAGTATCTGAAATAACACGGTTCATCTCGAACAATTTCTTACGTGCAATAGTATTTGCGATTAATGGCGTTTCATGTAAAGACTCATAATAAGCAGACTCAGCAATAATACCAGATTCTGTCATTGCCTCAAAAGCCAGCTCTACACCTGCTCTTACCATAGCAACCATTAATACACCGTTATCATAAAATTCTTGTTCTGTAATCTCTTGACTACCTGCAGGAGTTTTTTCAAAAGCAGTTTCACCAGTTGCAGCTCTCCAAGTCAATAAATTCTTATCATCATTTGCCCAATCTTCCATCATAGTTTTAGAGAAATGACCGGTCATAATATCATCCATATGCTTTTGGAACAATGGACGCATTATATCCTTCAACTCTTCTGAAAGTTCAAAAGCCTTAATCTTAGCAGGATTTGAAAGACGGTCCATCATATGCGTAATACCACCGTACTTCATACCTTCGGTAATAGTTTCCCAACCGTATTGTATCAATTTAGATGCATAACCGGCATCAATACCTTTCTCAACCATTTTATCAAAACAAAGTATAGAACCAGTTTGTAGCAGACCACAAAGAATAGTTTGCTCACCCATTAAATCTGATTTTACCTCAGCAACAAAAGAAGACTCCAGAACACCAGCTCTATGTCCACCAGTACCCGCAGCATAAGCTTTTGCCTGTGCCAATCCTTTACCTTCCGGATCATTTTCCGGGTGAACCGCAATTAATGTTGGTACACCGAATCCTCTTTTATACTCCTCTCTAACTTCAGAACCAGGACTTTTTGGCGCTACCATGATTACGGTTAGGTCTTTACGAACTTGAGTACCTTCTTCCACGATATTGAAACCATGAGAATAAGAAAGGGTAGCTCCTTTTTTCATTAATGGCATAACCGCACCTACTACAGCTGTATGCTGCTTATCTGGCGTAAGGTTAATAACGACGTCAGCAGTAGGAATCAATTCTTCATATGTACCTACCGTAAAACCGTTCTCAGTTGCATTGATAAAAGATTGTCTTTTCTCTTTTATTGCAGCATCACGTAGTGTATAAGCAATATCCAAACCAGAATCTCTCATGTTCAACCCTTGGTTAAGCCCCTGAGCACCACAACCTACGATAACAATTTTTTTGCCTTTTAAAGCATTTACACCATCAGCGAACTCAGACGAATCCATGAAGCGACATTTTCCAAGTTGCGTTAACTGATCTCTTAATGATAGCGTATTAAAATAATTGGCCATTTTATATTTACTTTATTTGATTTATGTTATAATTCTTTTATTTAAACTCTTTTAGCAAAGCGGAAATCTTCATTTCATCTTTTGTCACTGAAATACGCCCAGAGCGTACAAATTGCATAATGCCATATGGTTTTAGTTGGTCATGCATTTGATCAATTTCATTTCGTCTCCCGCTTTTTGCAATGACAAAGAAATCTCTTGAAACCGTGACAATCTGTGCATTATTATCCTTTATAATATTTTGAATTTGACGCTCGTCAAACAACAGTCCCGATGCTATTTTGAACAATGCAGACTCCTGATAAATAGTCTCGTCATCCGTATGATAATACGCCTTAATAACTTCGATTTGTTTTTCGATCTGTCCAACAATATTGTGAACCCATTTTTCTGTTGTATGTGCTACAATAGTAAACTTAGAAACATCGTCAATTTCCGATTTAGAAACATTTAAGCTCTCAATATTAATATGTCTCTTTAAGAATATACCCGATATTCTATTTAACAACCCAACGTTATTCTCTGAGTATACTGAGATTGTAAACCATTTATTTTCCATAAGCTTTCATTACCTACTCCTTAAAAAGGATTTTATGGTATTGTTATTATTAATCTTTACTAATTTTTTACAGCCATTATTACACCTGTTGACCAATTTAATTTGGTCAATGTCAAGTCTTCACGTTTCTCCAAATACGCAACCAATGACTTTACATTCTCCTCATGCCCTTCTGGCCAGTTAGGTTGTTTGGTCATATCATCCACGATATAAAACCCGCCAACCTTGATCAAATCCAGAACCTCATCTATCTCACTATACTTTCCTGGCCAGGCATCGGCAAAAATTAAATCGAATTTTTCACCGGTGTAACCTTTTACCCACTCTGTCCCATTTTCACAAATAAGTTCAACTCTCTGGTCATCACCAAAGTAATTTTCGGCAATGGCTGTCAACTGTTGATCATTATCTATAGAAATCAAGAAAGAATCAGTATCCATACCGTCAATCATCCAAGAAAGGCTTAACCCAATACCAGTTCCTATTTCTAAAAATCTACCATTAGGTTTTGAAGCAATCAAAGTCTTAAGAAAACTTCCTATATATAGATCAGAAGGCATTGTAAATCCAATTTCTTCAGATTTACGTACAATAGAACTATGTACTCTTGGAATATCAAGTATGATGCTATCGTTCATGAGGTTATTGATTGTTCTAATTTACTTTAAACGCACTTCAGACACAGAAGCTCCAGAAGGAATCATTGGAAAAACATTATCTTCTTGCTCTACCTTTACCTCTAAAAAGTATGGTTTATCCGAAGCCATCATTTCCTGTATCGTAGATTTTAAATCTTTACGTTCAGATATGCGCTTTGCCTCAATACTATATCCTTCGGCTATTTTAACGAAATCTGGATTTACCATTACGGTAGATGCATATCTCTTGTCAAAAAATAACTCTTGCCATTGACGTACCATACCTAAGTGCTCATTATTAAGCACTACAATCTTAACTGGAAGGTTATGCTGAAATATAACACCTAATTCTTGAATGGTCATTTGATAACCACCATCACCAATAATAGCTACTACTTCCCTATCCATAGCACCCATTTTAGCTCCAATTGCAGCCGGTAAAGCAAAGCCCATGGTACCTAATCCACCAGAAGTAATATTACTTTTAGACTGTGAAAACTTAGCATATCTACACGCAATCATTTGATGCTGACCTACGTCTGATACTATCACCGCCTTATTATTTGAAGCTAAATTAATTTCCTCTATAACTTCACCCATAGTCAACCCTTCTTTGGTAGGATGAATGTCATTTTTTATAATGGTATCGAACTCAATTTTGTATTTCTCTTTAAACATATTATGCCAAGACTCATGCTTATTTTCATTAAGCAATGGCAAAATCAAGCCTAAAGTCTCTTTCGAGTTACCCAACACTGCAACATCTGCATGTACATTTTTGTTTACCTCTGCAGGATCAATTTCAAAGTGAATAACTTTTGCTTGTTTGGCGTAATCTTCTAATCTACCCGTTACACGATCGTCAAAACGCATACCAATGGCAATTAATAAATCGCACTCATTGGTCAATAAATTAGGTCCATAATTACCATGCATACCAACCATACCCACATTCAATGGATGTGCAGTATCTAATGCAGAGGCCCCCATAATGGTCCAAGCGGCAGGAATTCCTGTTTTCTCAACCAAGGTTTTCAGCTCGTTTTCCGCTTTACCAAGAATAACACCTTGCCCCCATACTATAAATGGTTTTTCAGCATTGTTTATTAATTCTGCCGCTGCCTCAATTGCACTCATTTTTGGCTTAGGCACTGGCTTATAGCTTCTTACTCCAACACATTTCTCATAGGAGAAGTCCAGCTCATCTATTTGAGCATTTTTTGTAATATCTACTAAAACCGGACCGGGTCTGCCAGATTTGGCTATATAAAAAGCCTTAGCCATAACTTCTGGAATTTCAGAAGCTTCGGTCACTTGATAGTTCCATTTAGTTACAGGGGTAGAAATACCTATAATATCAGTTTCTTGAAAAGCATCGGTACCCAATAAATGTCTTGTTACCTGACCAGTGATACATACCATTGGTGTAGAATCTATCTGCGCATCTGCAAGACCGGTAACCAAATTAGTTGCTCCAGGACCAGAGGTGGCAATAGCAACACCTACTTTACCGGAAACACGAGCATAACCTTGAGCGGCGTGTGTAGCACCTTGCTCATGTCTTGTTAAAATATGATCGAGCTTATCTTGAAATTTATATAACTCATCATAGACGGGCATAATAGCCCCACCAGGGTAACCATACATTGTTTCTACACCTTCTGCTAATAAACAATGGATTATTGCCTCTGCCCCAGAAACTCTAATGGTATTCTTGGAACCTGTACCTTTTTTCTTCTCTTTTACTGTTTCCATAATTAATAATCAAATTCAAGTATGCGCATTACAGCCACAATTACCCGATATTACGTACTTACTAGAACTCATTAAATTCTAGCCAATATTTTTTTTTAAAACTCATCGGTTACACAACCTTGTGCAGCAGAGGATACGGAACGAGCATATTTGTACAATACTCCTTTTTTAAACTTTAAAGCTGGCTCTACCCATGCTTCTTTACGCTTTGCCAATTCCTCAGCTGACACTTCTACATTAATAGAATTTGTTTCTGCGTCTATCGTAATTGTATCTCCATCCTTAACTAAGGCAATAGTACCACCTTCTTGTGCTTCTGGCGAAATATGCCCTACTACAAAACCGTGTGTACCTCCTGAGAAACGACCGTCTGTAATTAAGGCCACATCTTTACCTAAGCCTGCACCCATAATAGCTGCTGTAGGTTTTAGCATTTCAGGCATTCCTGGACCTCCTTTAGGACCTTCATATCTAATGACGACAACATTCCCTTTTTCCACTTTACCTCCGCGTATAGCATCATTGGCATCATACTCACTATTAAATACTTTTGCAGTTCCTTTAAATAACAAACCTTCTTTTCCTGTAATTTTTGCTACAGAACCATTCTCTGCCAAATTACCATATAACATTCTTAAATGCCCTGTTGCCTTAATTGGTTTATCTAAAGGCATAATAACATCCTGACCTTCTTCCAAATCTGGAACACTTTCTAAATTTTCTGCTAAAGTCTTTCCTGTTACCGTTAAACAATCTCCATGTAAAAGACCATTTTTCAATAAGTACTTTAATACAGCTGGTATACCACCTATTCTATGAACATCTTCCATTAAATACTTACCACTAGGTTTTAAATCTGCAATAAATGGTGTAGTATCACTAATATGCTGAAAATCTTTTAGCGTAAAATCTATGTCTGCAGCTCTTGCAATAGCCAAGAAATGTAATACGGCATTGGTAGAACCTCCCATAATGGTTACTAGACGTATAGCATTCTCCAAAGACTTACGGGTAACAATATCCAGAGGTTTAATATCTTTTTCAATAAGAATTCGCATTTGTTTTCCTGCCGCAATACACTCTTCTTCTTTATTGTTACTGATTGCAGGGTTAGAAGAATTATATGGCATAGACATTCCTAGCGCTTCTATAGCGGAAGCCATTGTATTTGCCGTATACATACCACCACAAGCACCAGCTCCCGGTATGGATTTTTTAATGATGGATTTATAATTTTTCTCGTCCATGGTACCAGCTACTTTCTCTCCCCATGCCTCGAACGCAGAAACGATATCCAACTTTCTATCCTCATGACATCCAGATGCTATTGTACCCCCATACACTAAAATTGCAGGACGGTTTAAACGTAACATTGCCATTAATGCACCTGGCATGTTCTTATCACAACCAACAACCGTTACCAATGCATCATAGGACATGCCTTGTACAACGGTTTCCATAGAATCTGCAATAATATCCCTTGATGGTAATGAAAAACGCATTCCTGGTGTACCCATAGAAATACCATCACTAACACCAATAGTATTAAAAATTAAACCTACAGTTTCTTTAGAGTTAACTCCCTCTTTAACCAACTTTGCCAAATCATTTAAGTGCATATTACAAGGGTTACCTTCATAACCTGTACTTGCAATACCAACTAATGGCTTATTAAAATCCTCATCTTTAAAACCTATTGCATATAGCATTGCTTGTGCTGCTGGTTGTGTTGGATCTTGAGTAACGTTTTTACTGTATTTATTTAATTCCATAATATAAATCTCGTATGCTTATCTTGATTTTCTAATACCGTTAAACCAAAGATAAAAGTTTATAAAAATTTCAGTTTTTAACAATAATGGTCAATACAAATTCATTTTAACAAAAAACCACTTAAACAATTTATAATCAAGTATTTAAACAATCATTATATATCATATTCAATACTTTAAAACTGTTCCATATTCATAGTAAACCACAAAAAAAACCTGCATCAAATAAATCTGATACAGGTTTTCTTAAATTATGAAAAGCTATATCATCCCTGTTTAGGAATGACGATGACTACTTCAAAAATTGATTTCAATAAATTCATAATACAATAGTAATAAAAAATACTTCAATATATACCCGCTTAACAAAAAAGGGATGAAAAGTATTAAATTAAACTAATTTAATACTAACACGGTCTCCACCTTTCTTTTGTGCCAGTATACAAATAGACCTATCCGTTAACTGAATAACTCTAGGATAACCACCCGTTGTTTGACCATCTTTCATTAACACGATCAATTTACCCGCAGGAGTTAACTGGACCGTACCAGGTAATGTAGCAGAAGTTAACATAGATATAGCATGTGGAGTAATTGTTTCTGTTAACTGATAAGCCATTCTATTGTTCTCATGGGCCACTGTAAAGGTTTTAGAAAAAATTTCTTCCAATTGTCTATCGTTCAAAATATCAAACTCGGGTCCTTTAGTGACTTCTAAAACATCAACATCCAAAAAGCAATCAACTTTTATCTCTGATATTTTTGGCTCAAACAACTGTTGGGCATTAAAAGGAACAATGTCATTATCTATTAATCTAGCGAACTTTGTAAGGGGCTTATAAAACGATCTACTACCTAAAACTTCTTTAACAGAAAAACCTTCCTTTACTCCCAAATAAGACCTAAAGCCTTTTTCCAGTTTTCCAAAGGATAGAATATCCCCTACAGCTATCTGGTAAACTTTATAATTTTTTATGGGCAAATTATTAAGAGTGGCGGACATTTCTGCACCACCGATAGCCATATAGGTATCTTCTTCAAAAATAAGGGTTGGTCCTGTCATCGTAATTTCCAACACTGCTGCAGATGCTTTATTCTCCAATAAAGAATTTATCTTAAATACAGACATATCATCCATTACACCAGACACTGGCACACCCTTGTCCCTTAAGCCAAATCTACCTGAGTCTTGTATGGTTGTATAAAAACCCGCTTTTAAAACTTTAAGCATCCAATTTAATTTTTTCAGGTTTATAAATACCCACCTCTACTTCTATTTTATGAAGCTCATGTTCTGCTTTGGATATCTCAAAAAACTCAACTTTATCCCCAACGCTCACAAAACATGGGTTATCTTTTGATGCATCAAAAATTGGCACTGGACAATTACCAATAATATTCCACCCACCTGGTGATTCTTGCGGATAAATACCAGCTTGTTTACCTGCAACTCCAACTGCTCCTTTAATAACTTTTGGTCTTGGTATAGCCTTTCGGGGTAGCTCAAGCTCACTATTTATTCCTCCCAAATACATGAAGCCAGGCAAAAACCCAATACCGTATACCGTATAAGTACTACCAGTATGCAAGTCTATTATTTCACGTTTGGTTTTATTTAATTGCCCTGCAACGTCTTCCAAGTCTAAACCAAACTCAAGATCGTAGGTTACAGGCAGTCTCCATAAAAACCTATCAGGTTTAACAGATTCCTTCAAATTGGCGTACCAATTTTGTATATCCACAGACATTTTTTCAAAGTCTATTTCCTTCTTTCTATTCAATATCAAAAGTGAATTGTAAGCCGGCACTAATTCCCAGTCCCTCTCCTTTAAAGCCTCACTATTAAGAAATGTTTGAAATTGTAGTATTTTTTCAAGTATGAGCTCACTAACTTCATTTGGCCATTCAATTAATAAAGAATGTGTACCAAAAGGTTTTATATCGATTTTAGGGGAATTCACAGCTTAACTTATAGATTATGTTCTGATAAATACTCTGTAATATACGTTAAAATTTGTAATGCAGAAGGTGTGTCACCATGAATACAAAAGGTATCTGCATACATAGGCAAACTTTTACCTGAAACAGTTTTTACCTTCTTATTTTTGTGCATATATAGAATATGAGCCAGTACTTCTTCCCCATTATTCAACAGGGCGTTTTTTTCTTTCCTCGCTACTAGGCTCAAATCATCATTATAATTTCTATCGGCAAAGGCTTCTATTAACACCCTAAACCCATTTTTTTCAGCCAACTTTTGAATGACACTATTATAAGGAACATACAAAAATGTTGAGTTCCTAAAAGCGGCTATAGCCTCTAAAAAAATTTCAGCCAAGATTTCATTTTTAGCTATATCATTATATAAAGCTCCGTGTGGCTTTATGTGATGTAGATCAACGCCAGCCTGTTCCCGGGCGTTATTGAATACCTCCATTTGAAATCTGATACTTGCAATTAAATCTGCCCTTGAAATTTGCAATGAAACACGACCAAAATTCTTTCTATCCGGATATGAAGGATGCGCACCTACCTTAACGTTATATGATTTAGATAAATCTAGACACTTTTTAACGGTATCTATAGAACCTGCATGAGCTCCACAAGAAATATTACAAGAACTAATAAGGGGAAACAATTCACTTTCATTACATACACCCTCACCAACATCACAATTAATATCTATGGTATTGTTCATATTACATTATACCTATTACCGTTAAAATACTTTTTGCACCCAATACAACAGAAAGAAGAATAATAAGTAAGCCAAACACATTTTGTGACCAGGTGTTTTTATATTTCCCCATTACACCAACTCTGTTCACTACCCACAACAAAAACACTGCAATGATGGGTAATAAAAGTCCGTTCGTAATTTGTGCAAATTTTATAATCTCAATGGGCTTAATTCCAAAAGATAGAAAGAAAACTCCAAGGAATAAAATCACCATCCAAATCATTCTAAACTTAAAATCCTTAAGACCAGCGTTCCATCCAAAGCAGCTATTAGCAACATATGCGGCAGCCAAAGGTGCGGTTATTGATGAAGTAATACCTGCAGCAAACATACCTATACCTAAAAAATACAAAGCAGCAGAACCGTATAAAGGCTCAAGTGCTTTAGCCATACCCATAACGTTATTAACCTCTAAAGAATTAATGGCCGCGGCAGATATTATAATACTAATTGAAACAAGACCGCCCAATATAATAGAGACCATAGTATCTCTTTTAGCTAAATTGAGATCATCTTTTGATTTCCATTTTTCACTGACCAGAGCTGCATGTAAAAAAAGATTATAGGGTACAACAGTAGTACCGACCAATGCAATGATGGTAAGAATACCGTTTTTAGGAACCGAAGGCACTAATAAGCCTTTTAACAGCTCCCACATATTGGGCTTAGTCAAAATTGCGGTCATTACAAATGACAAACTCATGATCAATACCAGCACTATAAATACTTTTTCCAGGGCTTTATAACTACCTAAATGCAATAGCACAAAAGCCAATCCACCAAGAACAAAAGGGTATAAACTACTATAGTTAGTACCAAACAAGGCTTCCATTCCTAAAGTTGCACCACCAATATTACCCGCTTCATATGAAGCATTACCTATAATAATTGCAGAAAATATTAAGGCAATGACACTATTTCTAATAATTGGATTATGGAGTTCTTGTTTAATGACATCTGCCAAACCTTTTTGGGTTACAATACCTAAGCGGGCAGACATTTCTTGCAAAATAAAGGTTGCTATTATAGATAACAGCATAGCCCACAGCAAATTAAAACCAAAATCTACCCCTGCCAAGGTACAAGCTGTAACTGTGCCAGGACCAATAAAAGCAGCCGCTACCAGAACCCCTGGACCTAATTTTTTAAACATATGTCAATTTTTCATTCCTGTAAATATAATTGGTAAAATTGACTTTGCTCACCATACTTAAAATCATTTTCACCACAATTTTAACATTTTAAAATACCGTTAATCTAAAAAATTGCAGTTCGTCTAAAACTTGGGCGCCTTTCATCGAGTTTACATAATAATCCTAAAATAACAGGGTTATAGCTATCCCCAAACCTTAAACTTAACCTATTAATGATTTGCTTAGAATGTAAAAAAGAACTTGGTTACTTAGATCATAAAAATGCCATGGAGAGCGCAGGTGTAGAGCTTTGCTCAAAGCACCATGAACGTATTAAGTTACTAATCAATAAACACAATACACCTTTAGAGGCCATACAACTTTATTATGCTTTAAAAGAAGCTGGTGTAAACTCTATGTTAGAATGGTGGGACGGTAAAAAATCTATAGATATAGCCATCTCACGTGTAAAACTAAATATTGAAATTGATTCTGAATATGATAAGCTGACCGAACATGAAGCTATCAACAATTTAGAAGAAGCAATGCACTCCTTTAAAAATGGATTTACAACTATTAGAATTCCCCATATTGTTGTAAGGTATTATCTAAGTGAGACCGTAAATAATATCATTGGAATAATGGAAGGTCTAAAAGCCAATATCAAAGTGATCAATTAAAAAAACGGAATATGGAAAATTCTAAAAAAGCATATAAAAATCCGATCAGGGCGGCAATAGCCTCCCTATTGATCGGTATGGTAATGCGCATACTTCACTGGCCCTTTTCAAAAGGAATTATATTTATTTCCTTTGCTGCCATTCTAATACTTTACGCCCTTCGCTTTTTTAAAAAGGAAGAAAAAAAGTCAGTGGATCTTATTAAAATGGCCTTAGTCCTTTTTTGGACTACAAATGGTCTTTTAACGATTTTAGATTTTACCCATACCCTATTTTTTCAAATTGGCACAGCTTTTACATTTATTGCTTGGTTCGCCATGGAGGGCACGTCGTATTTTATGTCAAAAGAAGGTGACGCAAAAAATAGCATAACAGAAATCATTTGGAATTTTGTAATGGTTATTGGCGTGTTAACCCTTATATGCGGTGGTCTTATGCACTTACTAAACTGGGAATACTCGATACCAACACTGACCTTAGGTCTTACCATTGTAACAAGTTATATCCTTAGGGATATTTTTACTGCACCAAAAAAGAACAAGGACGACATAAATAATGAAGAGCTATACTCTTAGCTAAACATTTTTATCATTTACAATTTTACCCCAACCAACCCTCTCTGTCGAGTGAACGGTATTGAATGGCCTCTGAAATATGATTTCCGTTCAATGCCTGCTCACCGGCTAAGTCGGCTATAGTTCTTGCCACCTTTAAAATCCTATCATACGCTCTTGCCGATAAGTTTAACCTTTCCATGGCATTTTTCAATAATGCCTTAGATTTATCATCAAGTTTACAATATTCACGAATTTGTTTGGTATTCATTTGAGCATTGTAATGTACATTCTCCAGCTCATTAAAACGCTTTGTTTGAATTTCACGCGCCACCGTAACTCGTTTTCTGATATCTACACTACTTTCCCCTTTTCGTTCTTCGGACAGTTTTTCGAACGGTACCGGAGTTACCTCAATATGAATATCTATACGATCTAATAGTGGTCCAGATATTTTACTTAAATACCGCTGCATTTCTGCAGGTGAAGAAGTTACCGGAGCATCTGGATCATTAAAATACCCACCCGGACTAGGGTTCATACTTGCCACCAACATAAAACTACTTGGGTAGGTAACCGTAAAGCGTGCACGTGAAATAGTTACTTCCCTATCTTCTAAAGGTTGGCGCATTACCTCTAGCACACCTCTCTTAAATTCTGGTAATTCATCCAAGAACAAGACTCCGTTATGAGATAGTGAAATTTCTCCCGGTTGCGGGTAAGCTCCGCCTCCTACTAGTGCTACGTCTGATATTGTATGATGTGGGCTCCTGAACGGCCTTTGGCTCATAAGCCCCATATTCTTGATCTTACCTACCACGCTATGAATTTTGGTAGTTTCCAATGCTTCGTGTAAGGTCATTGGTGGCAGAATAGAAGGTAAGCGTTTTGCTAACATGGTTTTACCTGCACCAGGTGGTCCTATCAATATAATGTTGTGCCCACCAGCAGCTGCAATTTCCATACACCTTTTAATACTTTCTTGCCCCTTAACATCAGAAAAGTCGAACTCAGGAAAATCTAAACTTTTATAAAACTCCTCTCTAGTATTTATTATAGTCTGTTCAAGCGGAATGCCTTGATCAAAAAATTCCAAAACTTGTTTAATATTATCTACCCCATAGACTTTTAAATCTCCAACTATTGCAGCCTCTTTTGCATTTTCCGTTGGTAGAATAAAACCAGCAAATCCTTCTTCCTGCGCTTTTATTGCAATTGGCAATGCTCCTTTAATAGGCTGAAGGCTACCATCTAGGGACAGTTCCCCCATGATGATATACTTTTCTATATCCTCAGATTTTATTTGACTAGAGGCTGCCAAAATCCCTATGGCCAAGGTAAGATCATATGCCGAACCTTCTTTTCTAAGATCGGCCGGAGCCATATTTATTGTGATTTTTTTACCTGGTATTTTATAACCATTATTTTGTAGTGCCGCTGCAATTCTATAGTTACTTTCTTTGATGGCATTATCCGGAAGCCCTACTAAATGATACCCTATTCCCTTGTCAATATTTACTTCTACGGTAATCGTTGTGGCCTCAACACCAAATACGGCACTCCCATAAACTTTTGTAAGCATTTTTAATCCTTTGGCTTAAATGTAAGGATTTCTTTGCTTTTTTTAATTTCCTCTTCATTCATCATCATTTTACGAAACTCACCATTAACATACATTTCTGCCTGATCCCTATAATGTTTGCTTAATGGGTTACCAGATTGCCCTGTTGGTAAAATGCTTATACTATTCTCCACATCTGAAAAATCTATTACCCTTCTTGTTGATGGTCCTGATGTCGTCTTATAAAAACCAGTATCATCATAAGCAAAGGCCAAGTTATTTATTACCTCCCTAGAACCATGTATTGGAAAAGGTCCCACATTGAAAAAAGATCGTAAAGCCGCTATTTGACCAATTGGATGCCCATGTTCAATGGAATGTACACGTTCCCAGCGCCATTGATTTACGTTATTACCAAAAGCCTTTTCTAAAGAAGCAATTGCCTCCATAAAAGATAGATTCACAATATCTTTCATATTCTCAGATACGTTGGTAGTGTTTACATTATCCCACCACACAGAATTTTCATCTTTGGATAAAGGAGCAATCAGCCTTTTCATAAAATGAGTGCTTAAAAATTGATTGAACAACTCCTCATCCAATTCATCTTCAAAAGTATTCTCCAATAAGTAGTAGATCCATCTATTATAAACAGTAGCCTCTATGGATGATAAATTATAATCTCCGGACCACATCCTTAGACTATCAATAGCCTTTAATCCGTTTTCGCTTAACAATGATACATCTAAATATTTAGCCAAATTAGAAACTATATCTGGTTCTACAGATGATATCACATCAGTTATCATCTCACTGGCTGCAGATATATCCCAATCGTCTTTAGGCTCCAATAAATTCACAATTCTCTTACCTCTATTCTCCGGTAAATAATAACCAGGATACAACATACCGGCAATAGAATCTGGTTGGTTATTGGCGGAATACACAAAATTACTTGGCGGATTTATAGCCTGCGGATTCTCATTAAAGTCTAATAATTCTCTTTCTAATGATAGCCCTTTATTCACTTCATAAATAAGTTTGGTGTTTACAGAGTCGGGTATCTTATAAAGTTGGGCCGTGGCAAACCATGCTACATTACCCTCATTATCTCCGTACATAATATTTAAACCTGGCGCATGTATTTTTGGAAGCGATTTTTTAAATTCCGCTAAGTTATTTGAATGACTTAAACCATATAAGGCATCTATAACCTTATTCTCCATTTCTGTGTAGACCCATGACATTGCAATTGGTCTATCTCCTTGAACTTGATCGGCAATTCCGTTTAAGATTGGACCATGGTCTGATCTTTTATAAGAAAACTGAACGTCATCAGCGTCTTTAACATGAATTGTTTTGTGTACAATTTCATAATCTACATAGCCATTCTTAGAGAGATACTGATTCTCATTCGCTGGATTATTCTGCTCATAATAAAAATCAACATCATCATTTTCAAACATGGTAAGTCCGTAAGCCAATTTTCTATTATGTCCCAATAAAGGAAATGGTATACCTGCAATATGATATCCATATTTGGAATAAGTAGGTGTTTCTACATGAGCTTCAAACCAAACGGATGGTTGAGAAAAACCAATGTGCGGATCATTGGCAAAAATCACCTTTCCGTTCTTTGTTTTTTCAGGTGCAATTACCCAACTATTACTTCCCTCGAACAAAGGAATATCCAATACACTTAGGGCTTTATTAACAGCGGCAGTAAGATTATTTTGGATAGTATCTTTGGGTGCAGGGTTATAATTCTTTATCCATTCGGTATCTACAGTTGAACCTACATGCAGATCTTTTACGTATTGAGGACCCAAATTGGCATTTATAGAAGTTAATAATGGATCTGTTTTGTGCGCCATTGCAAAACTAAAGGCCATGTAACCAATAGTATTATAGATATCCTCTAAAACAAATTCTCTCTTATCTATACCTGTTAAATAAAACTCTACCGGTGTTGGACCTTCATTTATAAATTGATTGATACCGTCCAAATAGGCTTTAGCTAAAACAACACCTTCATCATTTACATCTACATTGGATGCCGTTATCTTAGAAGCATCGGCTATTCCTAATGATAAAAAAAACTTATCTGTACCAATAAGGTCTTTACCAAATACCTCAGAGAGTCCGCCACTCGCAATTCTTCTTAACAGTTCCATTTGCCAAAGACGATCTTGGGCATGAACATAACCTAAAGTTCTAAATGCATCTTTTTCGTTTTCACCGTAAATATGAGGAATTCCATAATCATCATAATAAACATTTACAACTTCTTGAAGACCAACTAATTTCTTTTCACCGGAGTAGTCTGGTTTTAGAGTGTATGCAAATATTCCGATAATAATTATCAGAAGGGTAACAAGTACCAACAGGAGTGCTCCTATTTTTTTTAATGTTCTCATAGTTTCTTTGGGGGATTATCTCTCCCAATTTAAAACTATTTTTTACATAAAACGTCTCAGAACTCTGCTTTTTATTGACAAGTAGTCAACATCTTACAAAAACGATACCCTATTTATTATTCCTTAATCCTTCTAACAACCAATTTTTATAGGTTGGAATATCAGAATTTTGAATAGAAGTGTTGAGCACTTCTAAATCAGGAGAAAGCAGCACATAAAATGGTTGGGAAATTGAACCAAAATTCACATCTTGAAAGGTACCCCATTTTTGGGCAATGTTGTTAATTTCCTTTACTCTACCACTCTCAAATTGAAAATTGAACTGTTCATTTTCAGGTAGCTCTTCCCTATCATCCGTATATAAAGAAATTAAAATATAATTATCTTTTATGATCGGAAAAACTTCGGAATCGCTCCAAACATTCTCCTCCATTTTTCGGCAATTTACACATGCCCATCCCGTAAAATCCAAAAGAATTGGTTTATCAACTTTTTTAGCATATGCCAAACCTTCATCAAAATCCTTAAAACAATCTATACCTAAAGGGCAATCACTTTCTTGCTTAAAAATGCTATAAAATTCAGGAGGAGGAAAACCGCTCAACAACTTAAGGTTGGTAACTTTAGTTACGCCTAGTATCATATAAAGCGTAAATGCAGCACTTACAAAGGCAGTTACTTTTCTTCCTAGTGACAACTTTTTAACCGGGCTATCGTGCGGAAATTTATACATACCAAATAAGTAGAGTGTCATCGCGATACCTAATATGATCCAAATGCCCAAAAATATCTCACGCTTTAGAATACCCCAATGCCCCACTAAATCTGCATTAGATAAGAATTTAAGGGCAAGTCCTATTTCTAGAAACCCCAATACTACTTTTACGGTGGTCATCCATCCACCAGATTTAGGTAATGAATTTAACCATGCAGGAAACAAAGCAAAAAGAGCAAAAGGTAATGCCAGTGCCGCACCAAAACCTGTCATACCCGCGGTAAGGTTAGAAGCTACTTCACCTTCCGCTAAAGTAGTACCGCCCAGTAAGCCACCCAAAATAGGACCTGTACAGGAGAACGAAACAATAGCCAAGGTCACTGCCATGAAAAAGATACCTAAAACACCACCTACCTTAGAAGATGCAGCGTCCATTTTATTGGCCCAAGAACTAGGTAATGTCAATTCATAATACCCAAAAAATGAAAAGGCAAAAAATATAAAAATCAAAAAGAACAGCAAGTTCAACCAGACATTGGTGGCTATGGAATTTAAAATTTGAGAATCTACAGAATCAAACAAGTGAAAAGGTAGACTCAATAGAAAATAAATAAGCACTATGAAGAATCCATAGAGCAAAGCATTAATTATCCCTTTCGATTTTTTTTGAGAGTGTTTGGTGAAAAAAGATACGGTCAACGGAATCATTGGAAATACACACGGGGTCAATAAGGCTATCAACCCCCCAAGAAAACCAAGTCCAAATATGACCCAGATATTTGTACCTGTAGCAATGGTGTCTTGACCTTGCGTTAACAGTTCTCTATTTTTAAGGTCTAACCGCAGCTTTTGGCCTAAAGCTAAACTTCTATCATCAACAGTGTTTATAATTTCAGCTTCAGAACCATCTAAAGTAAACATGAACTTTTTGTCCATAGGAATGCAAACTTCTTTACAAACCTGAAAAAAGAGATCTACATCTATCTGATTGATTTCAGGGTCCAATATTTTAATTCTTTGTGTAAAAGTGGCCTCATCTTTGAAATAGGTTTCTTCTACTTCAAAAATTTCACTGTATTCCTTTATTGTTTCGCTTTCTATGGTACCATCAATCAATTCATAAATTGTACCGTTGCCATTATAGGTGAATTCACTTGGCAAAGAACCAAATTCTGACGTAAACTGAGAGTACATGTGCCATCCGTCAAGAATTTTAGCCTGCATTACCAGTTCATATTCCGTATCCGAAATCTTATTGATTTGCTGTTCCCAAACTACGGGTTCATCTTCGTTTTGCGCAATAACCTGTAATGGCATTACAGTTAAAAAAAATAGGAATGCAAAAAATCTAATCATTTAATATCTATTTTTAAAATCTCTTGGGTGGTATCTACAACCCTAAAACGGTGGTCTGCACGCATGCCTACAACCCAAACAATTTGCTCACCTGAACATAACAGCCAAGTTTCTTCTTTAGACAAAACATCAACTTTCTCGTCTTTAAAATACTTGGACAACTTCTTTTTTCGATTTAAACCTATCGGATAAAAATAGTCGCCACTTTTCCATTTTCTTACGGTCAGCGGATACTTTAAAGCACTTTTTTGAACGTATATTTCATTCTTTGTATTATCATAACGTTCAGAAACCTTTGTAAATTTCAAGTTGACCGGAAGATTCAAAGGTACTTTATCCTCAGGAATTAAGAACTCATCAACTACGGATTTAGCATCGCTTTTTGAGGTCAACAATAATACATTGCGATTCTTAACTAGGATATGGGTGTTAGATTGGAGTTGTTTACCGGATAAACCGTTTAACAAACCTTCTAGATTGTCCATTTCTTTAAATCCGTATGGGTTGAACAATGCATACAAATAAGTATGCAATGGCTGTAAGTCACTAAGCTTATCAATTTCTATTTCTATCTTACCATCTTTACTTACAAATAAATCTTTCTTTAATTTTAGTAGATAAGCGGAGGCTATCGTTTCCGTTTGGTGTAAATATTGAAGGGTATTTTTAAAATTTTCGGAAAAAGTAGGATGAAGTTCATTCAACTTTGGAATAACCTCTAATCTTATTTTATTACGTAAATACTTAGTGTCCGCATTACTGGCATCTTCACGCCAATTTAAATTTTCGGCTTTCGCAAAGTTTTCCAACTCTTCTCGAGTATAAGGCAACAATGGTCTTCTTAGGTAATTAATTTTCGCCGGTATACCCGTTAAACCATCAATACCCGTACCTCTAGATAAATTGATCAAAAAAGTCTCAATATTATCATTTGCATGATGTGCCGTTAAAACATACTTGCCTGCATCTTGTTCCAGCAATTGCTTAAACCACGCATATCGCAATTCACGCGCCGCCATTTGAACCGAAACCTTGTGTTGGTTCACATAGCCCAAAGTATCAAAATGGGTGACATAGACCGGTTTATTTATGTTATTTGCTAAACTTCTAACAAAGGTTTCATCTTCATCACTGGCATTTCCACGTAATTGAAAATTACAGTGTGCAATTGAAAATTGTAACTGTGCCCTATAACATAATTCTACCAATACGGTACTGTCAAGACCTCCACTACATGCAATTATGAAGTGATTTTCCAACAATTCCGGAAAAGAAATTTCTATATGTTCCCTGAACGTTTTTAGCACGCCATAAAGGTAAAGAAGTCCCACAATTTAACAGGACAGACTAAGAATAATTTAACTTGAACAAGCAATTCTTTAATTAGGAAATAGCCTTTACAAAAGTGCTTACTTTTTCAGCGTGTACTTTTGCCAATTCATCATCTGTAATTCCTTTTTGCTCATCAAAATTCTCGTTAAATCTTGGCAATGAAAAAGATGCAACCACAGTACCTTGAAATCTAGTTATCATTTTTTCCGCAACCTCTAAGGCTCCAATAGCACCACGACCACCATTTGAAGTGGCCATTAACAATATCTTCTTATCCGCTAAGAACTTTACATCTAACCTAGATAACCAATCCATAACATTTTTAAAATAAGCAGAAGGGTAACTATTGTGCTCACTTACGGCAATGATCAAGCCTTTGGCATTACTTATTTCATTCTTAAACTCCACCAAAGAGTTAGAATAACCATCTTCTTTTTCCGCATCTTGACTATACATAGGAAAAGGGTATTTAGACATGTCTCTTAACCTAACCTCTGTATCGCCAATTAACGTGGAAGTATATTTTGCCAATTTATAATTAATGGAAACTGAAGAATTGCTTCCTGCAAATGTTAAAACGTAACTCATAATACTATTTTATTGTGTATTTGCGAATTTAATTTAATAAAGCCTAACCTTAAATTATTTTATCTAATTTTACCGCTTTAAACATCCAAACTTACTGTTTTATAAGTATATAGGATATAATTGTTATAATGAGCAACTCTAAGTCAAGATTGTTTTTTTTAGACGCTATAAGAGCGTGGGCCATCTTAATGATGTTACAAGGTCATTTTATTGATGGTTTGCTTGATAATACATTCAGAGACAACTCAAATATGCTCTTTGCCACATGGAAATACTTTAGGGGAATTACCGCTCCGGTTTTCTTTACCGTTTCTGGTTTTATTTTTACTTTTTTACTGATAAGGTCACCACAGACGGGTTGGAGAAACCCTCGCGTAAAAAAAGGAATTAAACGTGGTCTTGAACTTTTGGTCATCGCCTATCTTTTAAGAATGAATATTTTTGGTCTCTTTAAAGGCGAAATCTATGATTCTTTTTATTTAGTTGATGTACTGCACTGTATTGGGCTTTCTTTATTATTCATCATAGGTTTTTACATCTTGACATTTGCTAGGCAGAAATGGATTTTCCCAACAATATTGGCAACCACTACCCTATTGTTATTTGCCTTTGAGCCTTATTACAAAACCCTAATTTTTAATTTTTTACCGCAAGCCATGGCAAATTATTTCACAAAGACCAACGGCTCTGTGTTCACTATTATACCCTGGTTGGGCTATGCAACCATAGGTAGTTTTCTGTCAGTGCTATTTTCTAAATTTCAAAACAATAAAAATGTTTATAATTTCATAGTACCAACATATGTAGCCATTGGGTTAATCTTAATATTTTTTTCTTCCGATTTCTTTCTCTATTTGCATGAAGTTACCGGAATACAGCTATTTCAATCCATTTTCAATAACAATTACCTATTTATTCGCTTAGGTGATGTATTATTAGTCTTTTCCATATTTATACTGCTAAGAAAGTTTTTAATGAACTCTACTTGGCTAAAAATCGGTCAAAGCACGCTATCAATATATATCATACATTTCATTATTCTATACGGTAGTTTTACTGGCGTTGGCTTATATAGGTTTTTTCACCACTCACTGAATCCATACTTTGTTGTACCGGGAGCCATATTGTTTATGATTGCAAGTACATTTTTTGCACTACAGTATGAAAATCATAAAGTAGAAATTAAATCTAGCATATCTAGCTTTTTGTCAACTACTAGAATTTACTTGGAACAAATAGCAATTTTACTGTTTGAAGCATTGAGAACCATAACGGAAAAAGTACTACGATTACTGGGATTGATAAAAAATTAAAACCATCCTAACAAATGGTCTAGAACTTATAGTATTAAAAAAGGCAGCCCAAGGGCTGCCTTTTTTATTTAAAATAGTATCTATTAATTAAACATGAAGCGCACGATCATCGGTTGCGGCCAATGCTGCTTCTTTCACTGCTTCAGCATATGTTGGGTGAGCATGGCTCATTCTAGAAATATCTTCTGCGGAAGCTCTAAATTCCATTGCAGTTACCGCTTCGGCAATTAAATCTGCAACACGAGCACCTACCATATGAACCCCTAAGACTTCATCGGTCTTTTTATCGGCAAGGATCTTTACAAATCCGTCAGTATCCATACTTGCCCTTGCACGGCCTAAAGCGCGCATTGGAAATTGACCAACTTTATAGTCAACACCAGCTTCCTTTAGCTCTTCCTCAGTTTTACCTACTGCAGCTACCTCTGGCCAAGTATACACAACCCCAGGTATTAAGTTATAATCAATATGAGGTTTTTGACCTGCCAATTGCTCAGCAACCAAAGTACCTTCTTCTTCAGCTTTATGAGCTAACATAGCTCCTTTGATGACATCACCAATGGCGTAGATATTATCTACGTTAGTTTTCAAGTGCTCATCAACAATGACTTTACCTCTTTCATCAAGTTGAACACCTGCAGCATCAACATTTAATCCGTCAGTATAAGGCTTTCTACCTACAGCAACCAAACAATAGTCACCTTCAAAAATAACCTCTTGACCTTTTTTATCATCGGCCTTTACAATAACCTGATCTCCTTTTCTTTCAACCGATTTTACTTTGTGAGATAAGGCAAACTTCACTTTTTGCTTTTTAAGCACTTTGGTCAGTTCTTTTGAAAGTGCACCATCCATACCAGGAATAATACGATCCATAAACTCGACCACAGTAACATCTGCCCCTAATCTTTTATACACCTGACCTAATTCCAAGCCTATAACACCACCACCAATAACAATCATATGTTTTGGTACTTCCTTTAGTTCTAGAGCTTCTGTAGATGTGATGATACGTTCTTTATCCAATGTAATGAACGGTAAGGTAGATGGTTTGGAACCTGTGGCTATAATAATATTCTTAGCTTCGATCTCTTCGGTTTTTCCATCGTTCTTTTTGATGTTAATATGAGTAGCATCTTTAAAACTACCTACACCTTCATAAACGGTAATTTTATTTTTGTCCATCAAAAACTCTATACCCTTTGTAGTTTGATCAACCACACCTTGCTTACGAGCGATCATTTTTTCCAAGTTCACTTTAACTTCACCAGGAATCTCAATACCATGCTCATCAAAATGCTTAATGGCATCTTCATAATGATGCGAAGAATCTAACATCGCCTTAGAAGGAATACAGCCAACATTTAAACATGTTCCGCCCAAGGTGGAATATTTTTCAATTATTGCAGTTTTCATTCCTAGTTGCGCACAACGTATTGCTGCGACATATCCTCCAGGTCCTGAGCCTATAATGGCTACATCATATTGATCCATAAAATTTTAATTTTCTAATGTCTTACAAAATTAATACTATTTTTAGTTTTAAAGCGGTATAGCGGTAGAATGCTTTACCTCTTTTATAGTAAATGAGCTTTGAGTACTTCCAATATGATTCATAGTCGTTAATTTATTGACCATAAAATGTCTGTAAGCCTCCATATCTTTAACATGAATTTTCAATAGATAATCATAATCACCACTTAAATGGTGACATTCTACCACCTCTTGCAAACGCATGACCTGTGCTTCAAATTGTGCAATATTATCCTTAACATGCTGCACTAACTTCACGTGACAAAATACCGTAAAGTTCCTATTTACAATAGCTTTGTCAACTAACGCCACGTAACTTCTTATTGCCCCTTCCCGTTCCAATCTTTTAATACGTTCATAAATAGCAGTGGTGGAAAGCCCTAATTTTAAGGCATACTCTTTAGTTGTCTTCTTACTATCTTCCTGTAGTAATTCCAATAGCTTGTTATCAATTTGGTCAAGTTTCATAATGAATATAATTCTGTCTGGTTGTTACAAATTAAACAATAATAGAATAAAAATCTAATTTCACATAAAAAATAGTCTGAAATTCTAAAAATTTACATCTATGTTGACAAATTTACACTTAAAGGGTAGTTTTACAGAAAACAACAACCCATGAGTCACAAAAGCAGCAATGATTTACAAGATCTACAATACTTTGGAGAATACGGTGGCGTAAATCCGTCCATATCAGATTCATCTACATATACTTTCATATCGGCAAAGACGATGTTCGATACTTTTGAAGGAAACACAGAAGGCTGCTATCTATATAGTAGGCATTCCTCCCCTTCAAACTTATATTTAGGGGAAGCCCTTGCAGCTTTAGAAGGTACAGAAAGCGCCAATGTAACCGCCAGTGGCATGGGGGCTATTACAGCTGTAATTTTACAAATATGCAGTGCGGGCGACCACATAATAAGTAGTAGAACAATTTACGGTGGCACATATGCTTTCATGAAAAACTTTCTAGTAAAGTTTGGGATAGAAACTAGCTTTTTAGACATTACGGATTTAGATGCCGTGGAAAACGCTATTAGACCAAATACTAAATTGATCTACTGTGAGAGCGTAAGCAACCCGCTTTTAGAAGTAGCGGACATTTCGGCATTATCACGAATAGCAAAGAAGAACAAACTACTATTAGCTGTTGACAACACCTTCTCGCCTTTAACCATTACCCCGGCAAAATTGGGTGCAGATATCGTCATACACAGTTTAACCAAATTTATAAATGGTACTAGCGATTGTGTTGCAGGGGTCGTTTGCGGCACCACCGAATTTTGTTTAGGACTTAAAGATGTAAATAATGGTGCGGGTATGTTATTAGGTAGTACATTAGATAGTTTAAGAGCTTCTTCAATTCTAAAAAACATGCGCACACTGCATATACGCATGAAAAAACACAGTGAAAATGCCCAGTTCTTGGCTGAAAATTTTGAAAGGGACGGACTTAGAATAGTCTATCCAGGACTCTCATCTCACCCAGGTCATTTGATTATGGAAGATCAAATGAATCCGGAATATGGTTACGGAGGCCTAATTACAATGGACGTTGGCAGTTTAGAAAATGCTAATGCATTGATGGAATTAATGCAAGAAAGAAAATTGGGCTACTTAGCCGTAAGTTTAGGTTTTTATAAAACCTTGTTCAGTGCGCCAGGTAGCTCAACATCTTCTGAAATTCCTATGGAAGAACAACAAGAAATGGGATTAGGCAATGGCCTAATTAGATTTTCCATTGGACTTGACGATGACATAGAACGAACGTATGAGTTAATGAAAAAGTGCCTCTTGGATCTTAATATTCTGGATATCAAAAGCATAAAAGTCTAAACTCTATTTTGCTTGTTGGGTTTGCACATCCGTAGCAGAAATCGTAATATTACGAAATAACCAAACTTCATTTTAATGATTGACCAAAACACTAATGAACATAGGGAAAATGAGCATATTGTTGACAATAAAGAATTAAGCATTTTTGCAGCTTTAGTTCCTGTAATTGCCCTAGTTGCCATGCTGGCTTACAATGTTTATGTGTTTGGTGATGATGCGCTAAGCGGATCAAATCAGTTTATTTTATTGCTTGGTGGCGCAGTGGCCGCAATAGTTGGATTTCTGAACAAGGTATCTTATAAGCAAATGATTGCCGAGGTTGAAGAGAACATAAAATCTACCACAGGAGCGTTACTTATACTTTTAATGGTAGGTGCTCTAGCAGGCACTTGGCTGGTTAGTGGCATAATTCCGGCCATGATCTACTACGGACTTCAAATACTTAATCCTACCATATTTTTAGCGGCTTGTGTGATTATTTGTGCCATTATATCCGTAGCAACAGGTAGTAGCTGGACCACTTCTGCAACCGTAGGTATTGCCTTAATAGGTATTGGTGAAGCACTGGGTATTTCTTTGGGAATGACCGCAGGAGCAGTTTTATCCGGAGCATATTTTGGCGATAAGTTATCTCCCCTGAGCGACACCACAAATTTAGCACCTGCAATGGCCGGTGGAGAATTGTTCTCGCATATAAAGTATATGCTATGGACTACGGTACCAACTATTTCCGTTACGCTAATTGTATTTTTAATTATTGGTTTTAGCCTTAATACAAGTGGAGAAGCTGATGTAGACGCCATTTTAGCATCTATAGATTCCTCTTTTAATATCAACGGATGGTTATTCTTAGTACCCATTGCCGTTATTGCGCTAATAGTTAAAAAAACACCACCATTGGCGGCATTACTTATAGGTACTTTATTAGCGGCTATTTTTGCATTGATCTTTCAACCAAATATTGTTGCCGGCATCACAGGAGCATCAGAATTAAATTTTGAATCAGGTTATCAGGGAATCTTAAAAGCCATTACGGTAAGTACTGATATACCCACCGATAATAAAGCCTTAAGCGATTTATTCTCATCAAAAGGTATGACCGGTATGCTAGGCACTATTTGGCTTATCATCTGTGCTATGTTTTTTGGTGGCATTATGGATGGTATTGGAGCTTTGGCAAGAATCACAAAATCATTGTTGAGCATGGCTAAATCTACTTTTGGACTATTCTTTAGCACTGGAATTAGCTGTATTGTTTTAAACGGTACCGCATCTGACCAATACTTGGCAATTGTAGTACCGGGCAAGATGTTCTCAAAAGCATTTAAGGACAAAGGCTTGGCTCCTGAAAATTTGAGTAGAACTCTTGAGGATACTGGTACGGTAACATCTGTTTTAATTCCGTATAACACCTGTGGCGCTTACCATAGTGGTGTTTTGGGTGTTGGCGTGGCAGAGTACTTTGTTTATGCCATTTTTAACTGGTTAAGTCCTATAATGACCTTCATCTTTGCAGGCTTTAACATTAAAATAAAAAAGTTGGCCACGGGCAAAGCCTAAAATTAAAATTCATCACTTTTTAGCATAATAAGCCAACAATTGTCAATGTGATAAATTAAGGGCCTTAATTTTACGTCTTCGACACTAAAAACACCTGTATTGCTTCGCTATTCAAAATAGTTATTCTACTATTGAAAAATCTAATTTAGAAAGACACTTTACCCTCTTACAAGTCTTAATTTTGCTTTATAATTAATTATAAAACGAAAACATATTATGGCATTTGTAGGAAAGAAATTCCCAAATATTAGTGTTAACGCAATGAACGACATGGGCGATACTTTTAAACTTAATGTTTTAGAAGAAGCTCAAAAGAATAATAAAAAAGTAGTTCTATTCTGGTATCCAAAAGATTTCACTTTTGTTTGTCCAACGGAATTACACGCATTCCAAGCTGCCATTGGTGAGTTCGAAAAAAGAAACACACTTGTAATAGGTGCGTCTTGTGATACTCCAGAAGTACACTTTGCTTGGTTGAACACAGACAAGGATAACGGTGGTATTGAAGGTGTAACATATCCAATTTTAGCGGATAGCAACCGTAACCTATCTAGCGTTTTAGGAATATTGGATATCCAAAACGAAGTTTACGACGAAGAAACTGAAACCGTTCAGGTTGAAGGTGACAATGTTACTTACAGAGCAACATATATCATTGATGAAGAAGGTGTTGTACAACACGAAAGTATCAACAATATGCCTTTAGGTAGAAATGTTGGTGAGTATTTACGTTTGGTAGATGCTTTAACCCATGTACAGGAAAAAGGTGAAGTTTGCCCTGCAAACTGGGAAGAAGGTAAAGAGGCAATGTCCGCAAATAGAGACGGTGTTGCTAGCTACCTTTCTGCTCATGCAAACTAAATAGAATGTTTAATGAACATGAAGTATTTCACTTCATGTTCATTTTATTAACCATTAAAAAGCTTTAGTTATGTTATTAGAATTAGAACAAGATAATTTACAGGAAATCATTGAGAACAACCCTAACGTTGTTGTTCAATACTCTGCCACGTGGTGCGGTAACTGTAGAATTATGAAGCCTAAATTTAAAAAAGAAGCTTCGCAGAACGAAAATATCACTTTTGTATTGGCAGATGCCGAAAAGTTTCCAGAATCAAGAAAATTAGCTGACGTAAGCAACTTACCAACTTTTGCTTCATTTGAGTCAGGTAAATTAAAAAACCAGGTTCAGACCAATAAGTATGACCTATTAAAAGAACTGATCGGTGAGATTACCCATAATTAAATTATTGACGGAGTTCATTGAGGAGAAGGATAGTGACTATGTTCTAGAGACCATTGAAACTCTAGAAGCACTTACTGAGTTGCCTTCGTTAAAAGATGAAGAACTTGATGTCATTGGAGAACTTATTTCAAATATGTACGGTGCCATTGAAGTTTCCAATAGTATAGAGGCCGGTACTCCAAAAAAAGATGCTATGAATCAGTTTATGAAACGGGTCTTAGGCTCCATAGACCAATAATAGCTTTTAAATTTATAAAGTCCCTTCAAAATTGAAGGGACTTTTTTTTGTCCTATTCCCGCTCGTTTCATCTTTATATTTTATAATTTCACATTCTCAATCATAAAAAGATAAAAGTTATGGCTTCGGTTACATTAAAAGGAAATGAAATACACACTATAGGAACTTTACCAAATAATGGCAGCAAAGCTCCGGAATTTGAATTAACTAAAAACGACTTATCTACGGTAAAACTTTCTGACTATGAAGGTTCAAGGGTAGTTCTAAATATTTTCCCTAGTGTTGACACAGGTACTTGTGCACAATCTGTTCGCCAGTTCAACCAAGAAGCTGCAGAGTTGGATAACACCATAGTACTATGCATTTCTAAGGACTTACCATTTGCTCAGGCAAGATTTTGTGGTGCAGAAGGTATTGAAAATGTTGAGATGCTTTCAGATTTTAAAGATGGTAATTTTGGAAAAGGTTACAACGTAGCATTTTCTGACGGTCCTTTAGCCCCTTTATTATCAAGAGCCGTAGTGGTTGTTGACGAAAAAGGTAATGTAATTTATACCGAGCAGGTAGCAGAAACTACTGAAGAGCCAAATTACAAAGCGGCATTAGAGGCGTTGATGAACTAATAACAAAAATCTCATGCCAAAAGAATCCTTTTTGGTCAATCGTATTAAAAGTGTTGGTTTCGCCTTTAAAGGTGCCATACTTTTAATACGAACCGAAGCAAGTATTAAAATTCAGGTATTCATTGCTATAGTTATGACAGCCGCCGGTTTTTATTTCGACATTTCAAGTACGGAATGGATACTTCAAATATTTGCAATAGCCATTGTTTTAGGTATTGAAGGCATGAATACGGCCGTAGAAAAAATTGCTGACTACATTCAACCAGAATTTGATGTGAAAATCGGATTCATAAAAGATATATCTGCGGGTGCCGTAATGTTAGTTTCTATAGCATCAGCCATTATTGGTCTTATTATATACGTACCAAAGATTCTTTAGGCAAGTCTATAGTTCACCATAGCTCAACGTAAATTTGTAATTTAGCACCAGAATTAAGTTTTAATGGCAAAAAAGGCATCTAAATCAAAGCCAAAACCTACTAAAAAACGATCACCGTTTAAATTATCCAAACAGAATAAAATCATTTTGGGTAGTTTGCTCATGCTATTTAGTATAGCGCTGTTTTTCTCTTTTATATCGTTTTACTTTAACTGGCAAGATGACCAAAGCCTATTGTCCGAGTTTAAGGACAGGAATGAACTTGCAAAAAATCTACTGAATAAATTTGGCGCCAGTATCAGTCATTTTTTCATGTATAAAGGATTTGGAGTTGCTTCACTTATATTCCCTTTTTTAATATGTATTAGTGGAATCTACCTATTCTTAGGTCTACCATCTAAGGCGCTCATTAAGAAATGGATTTGGGGTTTACTTTTTGTCATCTGGATTTCAATTTCCCTTGGGTTCTTTGCAGCTACAAGTCCATTATTAGGTGGTTTAGTCGGTTTTGAAATGAACGACTTCCTGCAAGATTATGCAGGTAAAATTGGTGTTTTATTATTATTGGTCTTTGGTCTTATTTTTATTCTCGTTCGTTTGTTTGAAGTTACTCCCGAAGGAATTTCAGCTTTCTTTAAATCAAGAAAAGAAGCGATAACTACAGAGTTTAAAGCAAACCAAGAACGTAAGGCAAACAAAAAGAAATCTTTAGAAGAGGAAGAAGAATTGCTAACTACCTCTCTTGAAGAAGAAGCTCCAGTGGTTGTTGACACCTATACTCATAAAACAGAAATTCCCCATTTAGAAAAAGAGGAAGATAATTTAAGTGATTTTGAAATAACTGCACCTGAACCTGAGGAAACTTTGGCTATGGAAGTTGAGCAAGTTATTGAAGAGCCAGAAGAAATAGATGTACTGGCCAATAAGTTAGTAGACGATTTTGGTGAGTTTGACCCTACTCTTGAATTAGGAAATTATAAATTTCCACACATTGATCTTTTAGACCAACATGGTACAACTGGGGGTATTACCATAAATCAGGAAGAATTAGAGGAGAACAAGAATAGAATTGTTGAAACCCTCAAAAATTATAAAATTGGTATTGCCCAAATTAAGGCAACCATAGGTCCTACAGTAACCTTATATGAAATTGTACCGGAAGCTGGTGTAAGAATCAGTAAGATCAAGAATCTAGAAGATGATATTGCATTATCATTGGCTGCACTCGGTATACGTATAATTGCCCCTATTCCGGGTAAAGGCACCATTGGTATTGAGGTTCCTAATAAAAATTCTACCATAGTCTCCATGCGCTCGGTAATTGCATCAAGCAAATTTCAAAAAGCCGAAATGGAACTGCCTATTGCTTTTGGTAAAACCATTAGTAATGAAACCTTTGTAGTAGATTTAGCAAAAATGCCACACTTACTAATGGCAGGTGCTACAGGTCAAGGTAAATCTGTTGGATTAAATGCGGTTTTAACCTCGTTATTGTATAAAAGGCATCCCGCAGAGGTTAAATTTATTCTAGTAGACCCTAAAAAAGTAGAGCTTACCCTTTACAACAAAATTGAACGTCATTTCTTGGCCAAACTTCCAGATTCGGAAGAAGCTATTATTACTGACAATACCAAAGTAATTCATACCCTGAACTCGCTTTGTATTGAAATGGACAATAGGTATGAGTTACTGAAATTGGCTATGGTTCGTAACTTAAAAGAATACAACACCAAGTTTAAGGCCAGAAAACTTAACCCTAATGATGGACATAAGTTCTTGCCTTATATCGTATTGGTTATTGATGAGTTTGCAGATTTAATTATGACCGCAGGTAAGGAGGTTGAAACACCGGTAGCCAGATTAGCACAATTGGCTAGGGCTATTGGTATACATTTGATCATTGCAACACAAAGACCATCGGTTAACGTTATTACAGGTATTATCAAAGCCAATTTCCCGGCAAGACTAGCCTTTAGGGTAACTTCTAAAATAGATTCAAGAACCATTTTAGATACAGCAGGTGCCGATCAATTAATTGGTAGAGGTGACATGTTGTTTACGCAAGGTAATGATGTCACACGTATTCAATGTGCTTTTGTAGACACTCCAGAAGTGGCTAAAATAGTAGAGTTCATTGGTAGTCAACGCGCCTACCCCGATGCGCATGAGCTTCCCGAATATGTTGGTGAAGATCCTGGCACGAGTCTTGATAATAACGTGTCGGAAAGGGATTCTAAGTTCCGTGAAGCTGCTGAAGTCATTGTAATTGCCCAGCAGGGATCTGCGTCTTTAATTCAAAGAAAATTAAAACTTGGCTATAATAGAGCCGGTAGAATCATTGATCAATTGGAGGCAGCAGGAATTGTAGGTCCGTTTGAAGGCAGCAAAGCAAGACAAGTTTATGTGTCTGATATGGTGGCCCTTCAACAAATATTGGATAACGAATAATATTAAAGAAAGAGATGAAAAAAATTATTATTGTATTAACGGTTATATTATCTACGGCATTTGCAAATGCGCAAAATTCTGATAAGGCAAAAGCTTTACTAGATGAAGTGTATAACAAAGTACAAGGTTACGACAACATTTTTGTTGACTTTAAATTCGATTTAAAGAATGCAGAAGCAGGTATTAATCAAGAAACAAGAGGTGACGTTACACTTGCCGGCAATAAATACATGTTCAATTACCTTGGATCACAACAGATTTTTGATGGTAATAAAGTGTATACTATTGTTCCTGAAAACGAAGAAGTAACCATAGAAGATAAATCTGACGATGAAAATGCCATGACACCTTCTAAAATGTTGACATTCTACAAGGAAGGACATAACTATGCATGGGACATTTTACAGAATATACAAGGTAGAAAAATTCAATATGTTAAGTTAACACCTATTGACTCTGACACCGAGATCAAATCTAGATTGTTGGGTATTGATATGGGCACTAAGCATATCTACAAATTAATTGAGACAGGTAAAAACGGTACCAAGACTACGATCACTGTTAATTCTTTTAAAACAGATCAAGATTTGTCCAAAACCTTATTTACTTTTGACGAAGCCAAATATAAAGATGAAGGCTATTTCATTATAAGAAATTAGAACTATTGAGAATACTAGACCGATATATCCTATCAAGGTTCGTCTTTAATTTTGTCAGTTCGTTTGTAATATTGATGTTCATCTTCATATTTCAAACGATTTGGCTTTTTATTGATGATTTAGCCGGTAAAGGTCTAGACATTGTTATTATAGGTAAGTTTCTATTTTACCTAATGCCAGATCTTACAGAAAAGGTTCTACCATTAACAGTACTGTTATCATCTATATTAACCTTTGGTTCTATTGCCGAAAATTATGAGTTCGCTGCCATGAAAGCCTCAGGTATTTCACTGCAACGATCCATGTTAAGCTTAATCATTTTTGTAACAGTTTTAGGCGGAGTCACCTTTTTCTTTGCCAATAATGTGATTCCTCTTTCGCAACGAAAAATATACAATCTACGTAGAAACATAGCTAAGGTAAAACCAGCCGCAGTTGTAGCAGAAGGTGTCTTTAGTGATTTTGAAGGTATGAATATTAAGGTTGATGAAAAATACGGTGAAAATGACCGGTTTTTAAAGAACGTCATTATTCATACAAAATCTGCAAATAACGTCAACACCAGAGTTATTAAGTCTAAAACCGGCGAATTGATCAGTAGCGAAGACTCTGATATTATTCAGCTAGTATTAAAAGACGGGCATCTATATGAAGACGTACAGACTAAGAGCAGCGAAAATAAAATGAAATTCCCTTTTGCTCAAGCAGATTTTGATACGTACACTATGAATATTGAAATTCCTGAGATCAATAACGATGACCTTGAGGAAGAAAGAGATATTAGTACCGATAAAATGAAGAATATATCCCGACTAAAAAAGGATATCGATTCTTTACGAGGAGATAATTTTAGAATTGTACGCGCGTTTTCTAAAAATATTGAAGGAAGAACAGGAATGTTTACACCTTTAATGCCCAAAAACAAAGATTCTACCAAATCTGACATGATTAGAAAAAAAGACTCCATTATAGAAAACAAAGCATTACAGGCAAAACAAAATACAGCCTTTCAAGATTCTATAACGGATAACTTTTTAGTCCTATTTCCAGATTGGCAACAAATACAGATTTTAAGCAGCGCTAAAAACGCTACTAGCAGTATTTTAGGTACCGTAAGTGGAAAGAAAGAAGAATTACAGAAGCGGTATAAAATTTACAACATGCATATACTTTCCTTACATAATAAATATGCATTGGCTTTTTCATGTATCATATTGTTCTTTGTAGGTGCCCCATTAGGCGCTATTATAAGAAAGGGTGGCTTAGGGTTACCAATGGTCATCGCCATTGTACTTTTCCTTATTTATTATTTCATTGGTGTATTCGCCGGAAATTACGCAAAAGAAGGAAACATTCATCCAATGTTGGGGGCGTGGTTATCAACACTTATAATGCTTCCGTTGGGAGTGTATTTGACCAAAAGAGCTACCGAAGATAAGGGAATGATGGATTTTGGTTTCATAGCCGATTTCTTCAAAAAATTATTTAAGAAAAAAGATAAAGCTGAAGCTTAAAAATGAAAGATTTGAGTGATATTAAATTGAATAGTATTGAAGAAGCGATTGCAGACATACGTGCCGGTAAAGTTATTATCGTTGTAGATGATGAAAATCGTGAAAATGAAGGAGATTTTTTAGCTGCAGCCGAACTGGCCACACCAGAAACGGTCAATTTTATGGCTACACACGGTAGAGGTCTAATCTGTGCACCACTTACCGAAAGTCGCTGCAAAGACTTAGGTCTACACATGATGGTAAGTACCAATACCGACCCTTTAGAAACGGCTTTTACCGTCTCCGTAGATTTAAGAGGTAAAGGAGTTACTACGGGCATATCTGCCGGTGACCGTTCAAAAACGGTTATAGCCTTGACTGAGAGCGATACCAAACCGCATGATTTAGCAAGACCAGGGCATATATTTCCATTGGTTGCCAAAGAAGGTGGTGTATTAAGAAGAACAGGACATACAGAAGCCGCTATAGACTTTGCAAGATTGGCCGGATTAAAACCTGCCGGAATTATCGTTGAGATAATGAATGAAGATGGTACTATGGCACGATTGCCAGAACTGGTAAATGTTGCCAAAAAATTCGACTTAAAAATAGTTTCCATAGAAGACCTTGTTGCTTACCGAATGGAACATGACAGTCTGATCAATAAAGAAACCGATTTCAATATTACAACCCGTTTTGGTGAGTTTAGATTAAGGGCATATAAACAAACCACCAACAATCATGTTCATATTGCACTAACAAAGGGTACATGGTCATCTGACGATAAGATTTTGACGAGAATAAACTCTACGTTGATCAATAATGATATTCTGGGAACCTTAACCCACAATCCAGATGAGCAGCTAGAACAGATGTTTCAAAAAATTAATGATGAAGGCAAAGGTGCCATAGTATTCATTAATCAAGATTCAGAATCAATGAACCTACTTTCAAGGTTAAAAGAGCTTAAAGAATTACAAAAACAAGGTGTTCAAAAAGCTCCAAAAATTGAAATGGACAATAGAGACTTTGGTATTGGAGCCCAAATACTTCATGATTTAGGTATTCATAAAATGAGATTAATGACCAATAGCACCCAAGCTAAACGCGTAGGTATTGTAGGTTACGGATTGGAGATTGTAGAATACGTATCTTATTAAGTTATTATTAGGTTAAGCAAACTTTGCCAATACTTGTTTCATTGTTGCCGCACGTTCAGCCACCTGCTCGCCGGTCCAGCTTAGTTTAATGAGACATGATATTGTTCTACCTACCCAAGCATCCGATTTTGAAAAATCAGAATTTGAGTAGTCAGGCAACTGATTAACAACCTCTTGAGGTAATTTACCTAAAGATCGTTTATAAGTTAAATGCTCCCATTTTTTATAGTAATGCCAATTATTATCAAACCAATAAAAACAGGCATCTACACCTGCATCGCCTAATGCTGTGTGTGCTTTTTTTGCCAATTCCGCAGTTGGTAGAAAGAACGATATAAACGAATAATTTTCTACGCCCCCAACCGGTACTCTTCTAAACTCAATATTTGGCAGAACACTAAGTTCTTCCCTTATTACTGCATAATGTTTTTCCTGTATGGCCAAGAAATCATCTAAGCGTTCTATTTGAGCACACCCTACGGCCGCATTCAATTCAGAAATTCTATAATTATAACCTAAAAAAGGATGTTCTTCAGCACCTCTATTATTTCCTACATGATCGTGACCATGATCTGAGTAATGATCTGCATTGGTTTTATATTTTTCATTATTGGTGATAACGGCCCCGCCTTCACCACAAGTAATAGTTTTTACATAATCAAAAGAAAAACAACCCAAATCACCATAACTACCCAAGGGCTTTCCGTCAAAGCTACCTCCTATTGCCTGGCAAGCATCTTCTAACAACAGTAAATCATGTTTATCACAAATAGCTTTTAATGCCTTTAGATCTGCCATAGAACCACACATATGTACCGGCATCACCACCTTTGTTTTCTCGGTTATTGCATTCTCGACGGCAACCGGATCTAAGGTCAAGGTATCATCCACATCAACTAAAATAGGTACGGCCCCTATAGCCAAAATAGACTCAAAACTAGCCACAAATGTAAAAGTTGGCATAATTACCTCATCTCCCGCTCCAACACCTGCACTAGCCAAGGCAACCGTTAATGCGGCGGTACCACTACTTACCAACTGTGCATAACTTGCATTCATTCGCTTTGCCAGTGCAGCTTCCAGTTCCAAAGCCTTCCAGTGGTTGTTACGCATACCGTCAAAACCATAACGCATTAACACCCCTGAATCCAAAACATCTTGAACTTGACTTTTTTCCTTTTCCCCAAACAACTCAAAACCTGGCATGCTATCTATTTTTTATTTTACTACAAATCTTATTTAAATTATCATCAAAAGCAAAGTTTAGCTTACATCATCTTTAAAAATATGACCAATGAAAACTATAAAAAGGAAATACTATTTAATTGCTCCCCTTAAATCCCTTATATCCAAAGGATACCATTTGCTGAAACCCTTCATCGATTGTCTTTACCGGTAATTTACAGGTGTTATTTTGACATACATATATAAACGTATCCTCATCAATATAGCGATCCTTAAACAACGAAATTTCACTTTCTACCTTACTGCCCACCAATATGGTGTTGGCAATATAGGTCTTGCTCATTTGCGATAACAATTGTTCAGCATTCTCACCAACTATTACAATTTCATAAAAAGGATATGCTTGCTGCAAAAGCAAAGAGCCCCAGGCACCATAACTAACGGCATGGTTCTCAAAATCTGAAGTTACCAATGCACCCATGGTTTCTGCTTTTTTCAAATAGTCGGTGTTATACTCCAAATGACCAATTTTTAGAAAGTTCTGAGCCATTATGGCATTGGCAGAAGGCACAACACCATCTGAAGTATTAATGATACTAGGAACCAAGTCATTAGCTATATTATAGTAATATAATACCGAATTGCTTTTGTATTTCTGTTCTGCATTTTGCATCAGCTCCTTTGAAAAATCCAAATACTTGGTTTCCATTGTCACTTCAAATAAAGAGAATGCACTCTTTGCTAGAAACGCGAAATCCTCTAAAAACACTTCTCGCTGCTTACTATCTTTCGTATAAGAATGTACCAATTGCCCATTGGTATAATTATTAGCTGTAAGATAATTAAAAACGGAAATAGCCTCGTTTAAATAATTATCATCGCCAAATGCCTTATAAGCTTCTAAATAACCATCAATTAAAAGAGCATTCCATGAGGTCAATATTTTATAATCTTTTTTTGGCTTTGTTCTTTTCTGTCTTGCATGATTTAGAAGTTTCTGCCATTTTCCAAGTTTTTCATTCAGCTGTTCTTCATTTAATGTATTAGTCTGTAAAAATTCACTTTTTGAAATTTTATTGTTCAATACAAAATTCCCATCTTCCCAAACTTCACCATCTACAATTCCATAGTATTGGGCAAAGAGCTCAAAATCATTTTGAAGCAAATCATGCAATTCATCTTTCTTCCAGATATAATACAAGCCCTCTTCCCCATCGGTATCTGCATCCATAGCGCTAAAGTAGCCCCCTTGCTCGTTTCTCATTTCGGTATGTAAAAATTTAAAGGTCTCCTCTACTGCCACTTTAAATTCTTCATTACCTGTAAGTTTATACGCCTTAGATAACAGGTTGATCAATTGTGCATTATCATATAACATTTTCTCAAAATGAGGAACTTTCCACATATGATCGGTACTGTATCTAAAAAATCCACCATCCACATGGTCATAAATTCCACCATGCACTACACTGTTCAATGTCTTAAGCACATGATTTTTAGCATTTTCATCTTGTTCTAGCACGGCATAATCTAACAACATTATCAAGTTAGTAGGCAATATAAATTTTTGCTCCCCTTGGTTTCCTCCCCACTCATTATCCCATAAACTAGACCAGCTAGATATACCGTTTTCAATTTTGTTTGGCGATATAGCATTAGCTATTTGATTTGCAGGTTGATCATACACCTCCTGAACACCTTCTGAAAGCATAGTGGCATATTCTTGCATTTTCTCCGGGTTCTTTTCATATTCGGTACTGAATTTTAGTAGAATATTTTTCCAATTCTCCTTTTCATGGTAAGTACCCAAAAAAACAGGGCTCCCATTGGGCATAATAATGGCATTCATTGGCCACCCACCAGTACCATTGACCAATTGAAGGGCCGTTTGGTATACCATATCCAAATCTGGCCGTTCTTCACGATCCACCTTAATACTCACAAATTTCTCATTCATTAATTTGGCGACCTCCAAGTCTTCAAAAGACTCCTCCTCCATAACATGACACCAATGACAAGTAGAGTACCCCACGCTTAAGACTACGAGTTTATTTTCATCTGCCGCTTTTTTAAAAGCTTCAGATGACCATGGTTTCCAATTTACAGGATTATGAGCATGTTGCAATAAATAAGGACTGGTCTCCTTTATTAGTTCATTGGTGAATTGGTGATTTTCACTCTCCGTAGTTAAATCCGTGTTTTTATTTTGATTTTTACATGCTAATAAAGCACCTGTAAAAACGAACACTAAAATCCAATTTTTAAACATCATAGATAATCAATAAGGTTCCCAAAGATATATTTAATTTATATACCACTTTACACCTGTATATTTTGAAGAATTCACCAGACCCTCATTATCAAATAAACAATAATAAATACTTTAAATAAGAATTATACAAGTCACTTAATTATAAAATAACATTATCGTAAAAAATACCGTACAATATTACCGTATCCCTATTAACCACTTGCCGTTTGCTTCATAATTACTAGAGTTCGCTTCATTTGTTTTACTGCCCGTAACAGCCTCAATTTATATTTGTTGAGTGGTGTATTCCTAGAATTGAATACGCCTAAATAACAACTTAAAACTTAATTAATTATGACTAAACTCAAAATGACATTCATTGCATTTATTGCAATGTTGGGGCAATTGGCCCACTCACAAACTTCTACCATTTCTGGTGTAGTTTCTGATGAAACAGGGACTCCGCTCCCTGGAGCATCGGTTGTGGTGACGGGTACAACAAATGGTACACAAACCGATTTTGATGGTAATTTTACATTATCCAACGTACCATCTAACGGTACATTATCCATTAGTTACATTGGCTACGTTTCTCAACAAATTTCTATCAACGGGCAATCTTCCATTACTGTATCAATGGAAATAGATGCTCAAGCTTTAGATGAAGTTGTAGTCGTTGGTTATGGCGCACAAAGTAGGGCTGCAGTAACAGGAGCCATATCTAGCGTAAAATCCGAAGATTTAAATGCAGTTCCCGTTGCTAATGCCACGGAAGCCTTACAAGGTCGTGCTGCAGGTATTTCTGTTGTAAATACAGGTGCACCAGGTTCAGAGCCATCAATCACTATTAGAGGTCTGGGAACCTTTGGCAATAACTCTCCATTATTTGTTGTTGATGGTGTAATTGTAGGAAACTTATCTGGTATAAACCAAAACGACATTGAAACCATTAACGTATTAAAAGATGCGTCAACCACTGCCGTATACGGTGCACAAGGTTCTAACGGTGTTATTATCGTAACTACTAAAAAAGGAAAAAGTGGTAAAACACAATTATCTTTTAATGCACATACCGGTTTTCAGCAGAACAACCAACGTTATAATGTTCTGAATACAGAACAATATTTACAATATGCAAGTGACGCTTGGGGCATAGTACCTAATACACCTTCTTCTACATCAGGTTTAAACACCAATTGGCAAGATGAGATTTATACCACAGGCCTAATTAGAAGCTATGATATGGCTGCCTCTGGCGGTAGTGAAACAAGTAATTTTAGAATTTCAGGTGGTTATTTTGAAAGAGAAGGTATCATTATCGAAACCGGTTTTCAGAGATATTCTTTTAGAGCAAATAGCGACTTCACCTTTGGCAAACTAAAATTAGGTCAAAACATGTCGATCAATTTCAATAAGCAAAATCCTGATCCAACTGGTATTGGTGATCGTTCACTTTTAGAGCATGCAATTAAAGCTGCCCCCTATTTATCTGTTTACAACTCTAACAACTTAGGAGGTTTCCAAGGACCAAATAGTGCGGGTGACGGACAAGATGCAGAAAACCCAGTGAGAATATTAAAGCATGGTAATGCCCTTAATAACACTTTTGCATTGGTAGGTAACATTTTTGCAGAGTATGATATTATAGAAGGATTAAAGTTTAAATCGCAGGTTGGTTTAGATTATTACAAAGGAACAAGTGATAGATTTATACCTTCTTACAATGATGACAGTTTAGGTGGTACCCATCAGCAAGCTTTCGCATCTATTACCAAAAACAACTCGGCAGGACAAACTATAATTTTCACCAATAGCTTAACATACAACACTACATTTGGCGATGCCCACAATTTTGAGGCATTATTACTTTCAGAAAAATTTGAAAGTCAAGGCACCAGTTTAAATGCCAATAGTAGAAATTCTGTTTCAGATGAAATAGATGAACTTTCTAATGAAGATTCTAGTTTACAGAGTACTTCATTTGAGTATAACAGATTAGGTTTTCTAGGTAGATTAAACTACAACTACGATGACAAATACATTGCCGCAGTTTCTTTAAGACGTGATGCATCAGCCAAATTTGGGGCGAATAATCGTTGGGGATGGTTTTCCTCTTATGCCTTAGGATGGAACATTGCAAAAGAGAATTTCATGGAAAACACCAGTGTTAGCACCTTAAAATTAAGAGGTAGTTTAGGATACTCTGGTAATGACCGTATTGATAACTACCTATACAGTGCCACGTTGGTCAACAACTTCCTATATCCTATTGCTGGTTCCAATGCTGTTGGTACTACAGCCTTCGGACTTGAAAATCCTGATTTAAAGTGGGAAGAAACAAGACAACTTAACGTTGGTGTAGATTTAGGTTTTGCAAACGACAAGTTTACTGCAGCTCTTGAATATTATGAAAATAGAAGTGACGATCTTCTTATTAGAGTGCCTACCTCTACATCTTTGGGTATTAATGAAGGTAGTCAAGTAAGAAATGTTGGATCTGTTGAAACTACAGGTTTTGAACTGAGCTTAGGGTTCAATGACTTTGAAGGCGACTTTAAATGGTCTGCAAACTTAAACCTTTCTACAAGCTCAAACGAAGCATTATCGTTAGGTGGTGTAGATGAACTAGTTGGCGGTAATTTTGAAAACCAGAATATTACAAGAGTTGTAAAGGGCGAATCTTTATTTCACTTCTTTGGTCTAGTTACAGATGGTATTTATCAAAATCAAGCTGAAGTGGACGCTGTATTTACTGCAAACCCAGATCAAACTACGGTACAGCCGGGCGATATAAGGTTTAAAGATTTAAATAACGATGGCGACATTACATCAGAAGACAGGGCAATTATTGGTGATCCATTACCAGATCTTACTTATGGTCTAAACTTAAGTGCTGATTATAAAAACTGGGATTTCAATATGTTCTGGACAGGAATTTATGGAAGAGACCTTTACAACACCAACATCTATGACCTAGAGGGTATGCCAAGGTTATTCAACTCAGGCGTAAGTGTATTGGATAGGTGGACACCGACTAACCCGTCAACAACTATTCCTAGAGCAGGCGGAGCTCCACAAAACCTACAATTATCCGATCGTTTTGTAGAAGATGGTTCTTTTTCCAGATTAAAGAACTTGACCATTGGTTATACCATACCTAGCAATGCATTTGGTAGTGAACTATTCTCAAAGTTTAGAATCTATGTAAGTGGTCAAAACTTAATAACTATAACAGACTACTCGGGCTTAGATCCAGAAGTTGGTAATGGTGATTTATTCGAGTATGGTATTGATAGAGGTGCCTATCCACAGCCTAAGACTTACTTAATAGGTTTACAAGTATCATTTTAATTGTTAAAGAAAAGAAATATGAAATCGACAAAAATAATTTTTTCAACATTCGCGCTATTCACCGCTTTGGTGATCATAAATGCGTGTAGCGAAAATGATTTGGAACTGGTAAACCCTAACGGTCTATCCCCAGATACATTTTTTAAGACAGAAGCCCAAGTTCAATCTGCCGTCAATGCGGCATATGCAAATTTGCAAACACGAGGACTGTACAGCAGACATATGTTTTTCTCACAAGACAACATGTCTCATGAAAATGATGGTAATCCGCAATTAGAAGCGGACAAAAGGCAATATTTAGATTTCTCCTTTGATTCTAGCCACGGTCCTATTGCAGACTATTGGGAAAGTTGCTATAGAGGCATCAACAAAGCAAATTTTGTAATTGGTAATGAAGAAGCTATCAACGCCATAGATGAAGGTTTGGTTAGTACCGCTACCAAGCAAAAGTTTATTGGTGAAGCTAAATTTTTACGTGCGCTATATAACTTTCTTTTGGTTACCAGATTTGGAGACATGCCTTTAATTACTGAAATACCTACAACTACGGTTGGGGTTGCCAAGTCAACTGCCGATGAAGTTTATGCGTTGATCATATCAGATTTACAGGCAGCCTCCTCTAGTTTACTGGACAAAAGTGAAGAAGATAATGGTAGAGCTACCAAAGGTGCGGCCATCGCACTATTAGGCAAAGTATACCTATACAGAGGAGAACATGCTTTGGCATTAGCAGAATTCAATAAAATTTCGGGCTACTCACTAGAACCAAATTATTTTGACAATTTCACGGAGGAAACTGAACATGGTGTAGAATCTATCTTTGAAATTGAATATGATGATGCTTTGGGTGCAAGTGCAAAATGGGACTCATCGGTTACAGGTGCAGGTCCAAACGAAGCTACTTTTAGAGGTCAAGAATATGGTTTTAATGATTGGTTCAATGTTTTTCCTTCAAATGATTTGTTAGATGAGTTTGAAGATGGCGATGCAAGATATGCCGGTAGTTTTTATTCTGTAGGCGATACGTTTGCTGGCGGAGTGGTTACAGCCGAAATGTTGACTGCTGGTGAACAAAGAAGAGCTGGTTGGAAAAAATACCAGAACTATTACAAAGATGCCAACGAAGATCAAGAGTCTGGCATAAACTTTAAATATTTACGCTATGCAGATGTGTTATTGATGAAAGCTGAATGTGAAAACGAAGTAGGTTCTCAAGATAATGCTATTGACTTGATCAATGAAGTTCGTGAAAGAGCAACATTGGATGATTTGCCATACGGTCTTTCTAAAGCTGAAGTGTTTGAGGCTATTGTTCATGAAAGAAAAGTGGAATTGGCAGGAGAGCAAGTACGTTTTAATGACATTTTAAGATGGAATTTGACCGACACAGAATTGGCAGGGACTAATTTTCAAACCGGAAAAAATGAGCTTTGGCCCATACCGGATAGAGAAATATCCTCAAATGAAAACATAACGGCGGCAGACCAGAACCCTGGTTATTAAGAGAGTTATGTTGAGTTAGTTTAGTTTGATTGGAGCAGCATGTTAAAACATGCTGCTTTTTCTATATACTTGCTAAGAATACCTTATTTTGAAAATTAAATTTGATCCTATGAAATCATCAATTGCTCTTAGGCTATTTATTTGCTCATTGGGCTTATTTGTATGTATAAGCTGTAGTGAAAAAACCAAAGCTTTTAATGGCAAAATTTTCTCAAGCTTAGATGCTAGCCAAAGCGGAATTGATTTTAGTAATGTACTTACCGAAAACGATTCCCTAAACTATTTCACTTATGCTTATCTATATATGGGTGGTGGCGTTGCTACAGGAGACATCAATAATGACGGGCTGCCAGACCTTTTTTTTACCGGAAATCAAGTTTCCAATAAATTATACCTCAATAAAGGTAATTTGCAATTTGAAGATATAACCGCCACTGCAGGTGTTGCTGGTGATGACCGCTGGTACACGGGGGTTACCATGGCAGATATAAATGGAGATGGATTTCTGGACATTTACTGCTCCGTAAGTGGAAAATTCTCTCCAAAAGAAAACCAATTGTTCATTAATAATACCGATGGCACTTTTACCGAGAAAGCTGCCGAATATGGGCTTGCCGATAATGGTAACAGTGTGCAAGCGTCTTTTTTTGACTATGACAAGGACGGCGATTTAGATGTCTATGTTGCCAACTACCCTCCTACCAACTTTACGTCTCCTACTTTCTACTATTCCTTTAAAATGAAGAACCCAAAGTCTTCAGAGTCCGATCACTTATACAGAAATGACGGCAATAAATTTATTGATGTAACAGAAGAAGCCGGTCTTAAAAATTTTGGCTTAACATTAAGTGCTACCGTAGGTGATATTAATAATGACACCTGGCCGGACCTTTATGTTTCCAATGATTTCAACTCACCAGATTTTATGTATATCAACAACCAAGACGGTACATTTAAAGAGGTGGTTAAAGAAGCTACAGCGCATACTGCTTTCTATGGGATGGGAACAGATATAGCAGACATTAACAATGACGGCAATCTAGATATTTTTCAGGTAGATATGGATGCCAGAAGCAACCGAAGAAAAAAAGCAAATATGGCCAGTATGAATCCAAGTTTATTTTGGGCAGTTGTCAATGCTGGTTTTCATTACCAATACATGCATAATTGTATGCAACTTAATTCGGGCATTTATACAGATGGCATCCCACATTTTTCAAACGTATCCAGAATTACCGGCACCTCATCTACTGACTGGAGTTGGGGACCATTGTTCGCTGATTTTGACAATGATGGCAATAAAGACTTATTCGTATCAAACGGAACAAGAAAAGAAATCAATAACAACGACTACTTTAATAAATTAGATAAAATAAAAATCAAAGAAGATACCCTACTCCAACTGAGCAACAGTATACCTTCAGAAAAAATAGAGAATTTCATTTTTAGAAATAATGGCAATCTAGATTTTGAAATGGCAAATGACATTTGGGGAATAGATTACAAGGGTTTTTCTAATGGGGTTGTTTACGCAGATTTAGACAATGATGGAGATCTTGAAATCATTACCAACAACATAGATGATAAAGCTTCGGTATTTAAAAACAATAGTTCTGAAACCAACAACTTCGTTACCGTAAATTTTAAAAGTGATGATGAGAACACTATGGGTCTGGGCAACAGGGTCTATGTTACTACAGATGGTGTAACCCAAGTACAAGAACTCACCTTATCTAGAGGTTTTCAGTCATCTGTAGCTCCAGAATTACATTTTGGTGTTGGTAAACATACCACAATAGACGAAATCAAAGTAGTTTGGAACAATGGTAAGGAAGAAATCAAAAAAAATATAAATAGCAACCAAAAACTAACTTTCGCAAATAAAGAAGCGACTGAAATAGCTACGACTACTACAGAATCCCCAAGAATATTTACTACGGATACCACCCAATTTTTCCCGGAATACAAGCATGTTGAAAATTACCATGATGATTTTGCTACGCAAGTTCTTTTACCTCACCAAATGTCAGCTTTTGGTCCCGCTTTAGCCATTGCCGATGTTAACGGAGATGGATTGGACGATTACTATATCGGCGGATCTGCAGAACAAAAAGGTGCATTATTTATACAAAATGATTCCGGTTTTGTACAACAGAGCAGTTCTTTTCTTGACGAAGATATTTTAAGTGAAGACACTGGAGCTCTATTTTTCGATGCCGATGACGATGGTGATAAAGATCTTTATGTGGTAAGTGGTGGATATGAGTTTACAAAAACCGACAATTTACTTAGAGACAGATTGTACCTCAATGATGGAAACGGTGAATTTACCAAGGTACCAGAAACCCTTATGCCAAATATCATTTCCAGTGGATCTAAGGTATACAATGCCGATTTTGATAATGATGGTGATGAAGACCTTTTAGTTTTGGGCAGACAAATACCAGGTAATTACCCTAGTCCCGCAAGTAGTTATATTTTGGAAAATATAAGTAATGACAATGGCGTAAAATTTCAAGTGCACAAAAAATTGCAGCCAGATGCATTTAAGAACTTAGGAATGGCAACCAGTGCCATAATTACGGATTTTGACCAAGACGACCGAAAAGATATTATTGTTGTTGGGGAATGGATGCCAATTAAAGCATTTAAAAACACTGCTGATGGATTTATAGAAGTTTCTGAAGAAATGGGGCTAAGCTCTGACACTACCGGTTGGTGGTGGAGTATTGAACAAGGTGATTTTGACCAAGACGGTGATATGGATTATGTAGTTGGCAATAATGGCCTAAACTATAAATACAAAGCAACTGAAAGCGAAACCTTTGACATCTTTGTTAACGATTTTGACAAGGATAATAAAGACGATATAGTATTGAGCTACTATAATGACGGAAAGCAATATCCTTTAAGAGGGCGTGAATGTTCATCTCAACAGATCCCGGCGATAAAACAGAAATTCCAAAACTATGAGAGCTTTGCAGAAGCTACGTTAGAAGATGTTTATACTGAACGTTCATTGCAATCATCACTTCACTACCAAGTAAAGTCATTTGCAAGCGTGTACTTAGAAAATAAGGACGGTAAGTTTATAGTACATCAACTGCCCGTAGAAGCCCAAATATCAAGTGTAAACGAAATTTTGGTCAACGATTATGACAAAGATGGATATCTGGATATTCTATTGGCCGGAAACCTTTTGGTATCTGAAGTAGAAACCCCGCGTAATGATGCTGGCTATGGCTTGTTCTTAAAAGGCAATGGCAAAGGTGATTTTATACCCGTTTCAGCTAATGATAGTGGTATGTTTATACCTGGTGACGTAAAGGCTATGGGTATCATAAGAAAAGGAAGTCAGGACAAATACATACTTGCAGCCAAAAACAATGATTATTTACAATTTGTAAGATGGAAATAACGAAAAGGTTATAGAAAATTAAGTTCAACTTTTATTGCTAGAAAACTCTATTTCTAAACCTTGTTATTGCTTATTTCCAACACTAAAGAAAATAAAGGCAATATGATTTGAACATAACCTCTGTTTTTTTAAAAAAAATCTATCTGTAGCCAGTCTAAACAAAATAAATATATTTTTAAAAGAATCTCTTTTACATACGTTTGAATTTTATGAAACATACACTCGCAAAGTCCTTATTCATTTTATTATCATTTTTTACAGGGAATGGTCAATCTATCGAAGATTATAAATTATGGCTAAGATATCACCCCATAGAAAAACCTGAATTGTTAGATTTATATTTAAATCTAACAGAGCATGTTTATTTTTCATCTGATAGTAAATTGCTTAAAAATGCGAAAAGCGAATTCTCGAATGCCCTACCACAACTAATAGGTAATAATGCAAAATTTGACACTAGCTTTTCAAGAAATACCAAACTTTTGGTCACCGTATATGAACAATTACCCGAAGAGATAAAATCCAAACTAAAAACTAAAATTGGCTTAATCAAAGAAGAAGGTTTTATAATACAAACTGTTGATTATAACAATTCTTCCTTGACAATTTTAACTGCCAAACAAGAGGTGGGTATTTTATACGGTACTTTCAGATTTTTGTCATTTATGCAGATGCATAAAAAAATAGTAGATTTCAATATTGTCGACAGTCCTAAAATTCAGCTTAGAATGTTAAACCATTGGGATAATCTTGACAGAAGTGTTGAAAGGGGTTATGCAGGTTTTTCTTTATGGAACTGGCAAAAACTACCTGAACATATCGATCAGCGCTATATAGATTATGCGAGAGCAAACGCATCAATTGGAATCAATGCCACAGTACTTACCAATGTTAATGCGAATGCGTTGGTATTAACTCCAAGGTATTTACAAAAAGTTGCAGCACTGGCCAATATATTTAGGGAATACGGAATAAAAGTATATTTAACGGCCAGGTTTTCGGCACCCATGGAAATTGGTAATTTAAATACGGCAGACCCAAAAGATGAAAATGTAGAAAAATGGTGGGCTCAAAAAGCAATGGAGATTTATGATCTTATTCCCAATTTTGGCGGCTTTTTGGTTAAGGCAAATTCTGAAGGACAACCTGGACCACAAAATTACGGACGAAATCATGTAGATGGTGCAAATATGATGGCCACTGTCTTAAAACCTTTTGGCGGCCATGTAATATGGCGAGCCTTTGTATATTCTGAACATAATAATATAGACAGGGCAAAACAAGCTTATGATGAATTCTTACCGTATGATGGTAAATTTGATGATAATGTAGTTGTACAGGTAAAAAACGGACCAATCGATTTTCAGCCAAGAGAACCATTTCACCCATTATTCGGTGCAATGAAAAATACTTCTTTGGCAATGGAATTTCAGATCACACAAGAATATTTAGGTTTTAGCAGCCACCTCGTATATCTTCCTAAATTGTTTGAAGAAGTTTTAGACACAGACACCTTTGTTGAAGGTAAAGGTTCTACAATTGCCAAAGTGATAGATGGTAGCTTGTATCAAAATAAAATATCTGTAATGGCTGGTGTTTCAAACATTGGTAATGATTTAAATTGGACTGGTCATCCGTTTGCACAAGCAAATTGGTATGGATTTGGGCGTCTAGCCTGGAACCCATACCTAACCTCTGAACAAATAGCTGATGAATGGCTACGCTTAACTTTTAACAATGAAAGTGAATTTATTGCTCCAGTCAAAGAAATGATGTTAACCTCAAGAGAAGCTGTAGTCAATTATATGAACCCTTTAGGACTTCACCATATTTTTGACTCCGGTCATCATTATGGTCCTGGTCCATGGGTGGACAATTTGGGTAGAGCAGATTGGAATCCCGTTTATTATCATAGAGCGGATAATAACGGTATAGGTTATAATAGAACATCTTTGGGTAGTAAAGCCACGTCTCAATATGCACCAATACTGAAGAAGTTATACGATAGCCCCAAAACTATACCCGAAGAATATTTGTTATGGTTTCATCATTTACCTTGGGACTATACATTACAAGATGGCACTACTTTATGGGACGGTATTGCATTAAGATACCAAAAAGGTGTAAATCAAGTATATCAAATGCTACGAACATGGCAATCTGTACAACCATATATTACCAAAGCCCAATATGAAGATGTTAATATGTTGCTTCAAATTCAGCTAAAAGAAGCTAAATGGTGGCGAGATGCATGCTTATTATATTTTCAATCGCATTCAAATTTACCATTGCCAAAAGAAGTTGAAAAACCAGAAAATACATTAGAATATTACAAGTCATTAAAATTTCCGTTTGCGCCAGGAATTAGACCAAATTGGAATTAATAATGCCTCATAGATTTTTAAAAGCAAAAATTAGATTAAGTATCATGAAGTTAAAGTGCATAATAAGTTATCGTCTACCAAATTGGATAGTAGTCTTATTTTTCATGAGCATAAGCACCTTTGCGCAGTCGCAAACTATTGCCGATAGATATAATTTTGTAACTATAGATGAAGGCATACCAAAAAGTGCCATTACGGGAATTTTACAAGATAACGACGGACTTATTTGGATTGCAACATATGGTGAAGGGCTTTACAACTATAATGGCACCGATTTAAAGGCATTTAAACAAAATTCTACAGATAGTACTTCAATTAACAGTTCTATTGTGCACACTATTTACTTAGACTCAAAAGATCAACTTTGGGTGGGTACCAGTAAAGGTCTTAATCTTTACAATAGAACTTTGAACAATTTCACAAGTTATAATTTAAAAGGCATAAAAGATGTACCTGTTTTCTCTATAAATGAGAGCTCAAAAGGGTTATTGTTTATAGGCACCCAAGCACAAGGCCTATACACTTTAGACCCTAACACAAACAAAATTTCAGAAATTAGAGATGCTTTAGCTTCAAACGGCAGCAAGTCTGTCATTAACGCTATTGTTTCTCTACCCCAAGGCAATATGATGATCGGTTCTAATTTAGGTCTATATCACTACAATGCAGAAAAAGATATTCTAAACGAACAAAAAATAGGCAACGATAAAAATAGCTACGCCATACAGTCGTTATCGGTTGATGAAAACCATAATATTTGGGTAGGTACTTTTTCTAAAGGTCTTTTAAAACTAACTAGAAATGATCAAGGTGTTTTTAGTTCCCAACAATTTTCATTTACCGATAAAAGAATATTCGGTATTAAAAAGCTTGATAACCAAACCATAATTTGCGCTACTGAAAATGATGGCGTCTTTGTATTGGATACTTATGGAAATCCTATTTACAATTATACTTATGATAAGTTTGACCCAAACAGTATTAGATCAAATTCAATTTGGTCGGTTTTCGTAGACAACCAAGATCGAATTTGGTTGGGATATTATAATAAAGGCATTGGGGTATTTGACAAATTCTACGATAAGTTTCAAGACATACAAAGTTTGCCCTATAGTACAAACTCATTACAATCTCCTTCTGTTACAGGTATACTTCAAGATACCGATAACAATTTGTGGATCGGTATGGATGGCGGCGGTATTGATAAATACAATTTAAAAACACAAGAATTTCATCATCTAAGCGATGACCAAAATTACAAGTCCTTAGAAAAATTAGATATTCAAACCTTGTTCTTAGATAACGATGAAAACTTATGGGCAGGTACATGGAGCTCTGGTATCTACTTCCTACCTAAAAATGGTAACAAGATCATCAATTATACTATCAATAATACTAATGGCGGTTTAACATCCAATAGTATTACAAACTTTGCTCAAGATACCAATGGCAAAATATGGATCGCTACGTTTTTTGGAGGCTTACACTCCTTTGACCCAGGAACCAGACTTTTTAATAATCATGCTGACGCCTCATTTAACACGTCACTTGGCAAAGAAGGACATATACGATCAATTCTTATAGACGATAATGATCATATTTGGATCGGTGGTCCTTATGGCCTTCTAAAAGCCTATAAAAACAATGAAGAAAAATTTGTAACTCAGGTTTTTAGTGAAATTATTACGGGTGACAGCTCGGTAGAAAACAATATTAATTCAAGAGCACTCTTTCAGGATAGCCAAAAGAATATCTGGTTAGGCACCTATGAAAAAGGTGTTTGCAAAATCAATAGCAAACAGAATACCATTGAATGGTTCAATACTAAAAACGGTCTTGAACTTGAAAATGTTTCATCGATCATAGAAGATAATAATGGAAATATTTGGATCGGTGGAGATAGTGGCCTATCCATGATAGATACCAATACGAATGAAATCTTCAACTACAACAAAGAAGATGGTTTACTCGCCAATAACTTTAATTATAACGCCGTAACCAAAGACAATGACGGACTCCTATATTTTGGCAATTACGAAGGCATAGACTATTTCAACCCTACGAACATTTTAAAAAACGGTCATGAACCTAGAGTCTACTTTACAGACTTAAAATTATTCAACACATCTGTAAAACCAAATGATACAGATTCACCGATACAAAAAAACATAGACCAAGTAGAACATTTAACCTTAAATGCCAAACAGTATGTCTTTACCCTAGAATTTGCAGCTATTAATTTTACCAGGGCCAACAACAATAATTACGCGTACTATCTAGAAGGTTTAGAGGATAATTGGAACTATGTAGGTAACAATAGAACCGCCACCTACACCAACCTCTATCCCGGCGATTATGTTTTTCATGTAAAAGCCTCCAACAATGATGGGGTTTGGACAGAAAGCCCCTTGCAATTACCAATTACCATACTCGCTCCGTGGTGGGCTACCAAATGGGCCGTTGGTGCCTACGTACTTTTCATTATAGGTTTGGTATATATTATTAATTGGTATTTGAACAAACGAAGGGAAGAACGCAGAATTATTCAATTAGAAAGATCGCAACGTCAACAAGAAGAACTTCTAAATGAAAAGAAAATTCAATTTTTCACCAACATTTCGCACGAGTTTAGAACTCCCCTTACCTTGATTATGAATCCTATCATGGATATCATGGAAACCAATAATTACAAGCTCAACAAAGGGTTAAAAGAAAAACATAGAATAATATACCGGAATGCACAACGTCTAAAAAATTTAATTGACGAGCTGATGGATTTTAGAAAACTGCATTTACATAAAATGACATTGAATTCTTCTAAGATAAATGCCTATAAGTTTATAAAGGAAATCACAAAGCACTTTGAAGAAGAGGCCTTTGAAAAAAATATATTGCTCAGTACAGAAACGGATGACAATATTGAAATGGATTTTTGGGGAGACCCCGGTTTACTTGAAAAGGTCATTTTCAATTTGTTATCAAATTCATTTAAGGCTACACCGGAAAACGGCGTTATAACTTTAGGTATTTATGCCCACATGCATAAGGTAGTTTTCCCGCTTTTAAATGATTCTACTCCCCGAAATACATTGGAAATCAGTATTGAAGATACCGGATCGGGAATTAACAAAGAGGATATAGAGCATATATTTAAAAGGTTCTATCAAGCATCTGATAAAACGCAACAGTATTTTGGCAGCTCAGGTACAGGAATTGGTCTAGAGCTTGTGCAAAGCTTTGTACAACTCCATAAAGGGATGGTTGAAGTAGAAAGTGAAGTCGGTCAAGGCACCAAATTCACCTTATTGTTTCCTCTAGGCAAGGACCACTTAGACTCATCAGAACTAAGTATCCCTACCGGTAAAGCAATTAAGGATATTGAGGAAGAATATGCTATGGAAGATGTTTCATCTAATGCGCTATTTGATCTTGAAACTGAGAACAAAAAGACAATTTTAATAGTAGAAGACAACACCGAGTTAAGAATCTATTTAAAGAACAAACTAAGAGCTGATTATACCGTTGTAGAGGCAGAAAACGGTAAAATAGGATTACAAATCGCGCTGAAAGGAATTCCCGATATTATCATTACAGATGTAATTATGCCAGAAATGGATGGTTTTGAATTCTGTAAACAAATAAAGGAAGATTTAAAGACCAGTCACATACCTGTAATTATGCTTACAGCTAAAGCAATGAGCAGTGACAAAATTAAGGGTATAGATTCTGGTGCAGATGCCTACCTTAACAAACCGTTTGAAATGAAACTGTTGAAGTCTTACATTAACAGGCTTATAGAAAGCAGACAGCAATTCTTAGAGAACAATATTAACGACAAAAATAAAATCACCCTTTTAGATAACACCTCTAATTTAGATAAAACCTTTATGCAAAAGGTGTTAGACTACGTAAATGAAAACCTGGGAGAGCCCGATCTTAATGTAGAACATTTGGCAGATGACATGTCATTGAGCAGAAGTCAACTTTATAGAAAAATAAAGGCCATAACCGGTATGACGGCTAATGAACTTATTAGAAAAATTCGTTTAAAGAAAGCAAAACAGATGATTGAAAGCGGTAGCGACTCCATTAGCGAAGTTGGTTTTAAAGTTGGTTTTTCATCTGCATCCTACTTTAGCAAATGTTTTAAAAATGAATTTGGAATTCTACCTACAGAATTAAAAAGTACTACTTAACTTTTATACTTCTAGTTGCGTTTTTAGCAAATTGTCATTTTTGCAATTTAAAGACCTACAATCATCAAAATGCCCGCAATTACTAGTGTCAACTGATAATAATGCAACAATTTTAGCATCTAATGCGCCATAAATTCTAATGGAACTTAATTGCCAATTGTATTTTTAGAGTCTGTTCAAAAACTAAAAATCAATTATGTTCCATATGAAAAACAACCCATCAGCTCTATTTAAAAAAATCAAAAATCTGTCTTTTATTGCCCTTCTTTTTCTAATGGTAAATTGTGCTGATCAAAAACTTGCTTTACCAGAAACAAAAGAAGTTTCCTTAAAAGAATCCTTTGCAGATAACTTTCTAATTGGTGCAGCTGTAAATGATGCACTAATTTCATTAAAAGATAGTCTTGGCGCCAACCTAATAAAAAAGGAATACAATACCATTACGCCAGAAAATTCAATGAAATGGATGTATATGGAACCCCAACAAGGCGTATTTGAATTTGAAACTGCTGACCGTTATATAGATTTCAGTACTAAAAACAATATAGCCTTCATTGGCCATAATTTGGTTTGGCATAGTCAATTGGCAGAATGGGTTGAGAAGATAACATCTGCAGAAGAATTAAATGCCAGTTTAAAAAATCACGTGCAGACCATAACTGCTAGGTATACAGGTAAAATTCACGGTTGGGACGTAGTCAACGAAGCTCTAAACGAAGACGGCACATTGCGTAATTCATTATTTCTAGAAAAGTTAGGTCCAGATTATTTAGTGAACTCTTTTAAATGGGCAGAAGAAGCCGACCCAAAAGCGGAGCTATATTACAATGACTACAACATGACCCATGAAGAAAAAAGAAAAGGAGCTATTGAATTGGTAAAAATGCTGCAAAAGGAAGGTGTTAAAATCGATGGTATTGGCATGCAAGCGCATTGGGGCTTAGAAGACCCAACACTAGAACAAATAGAAACTAGCATTTTAGCTTATGCAGATTTAGGGATTAAAGTGATGATGACCGAGTTGGACATCACCGTATTACCTAACCCTTGGGATCTGGAAGGCGCAGAGGTAAGCCAAAATTTTGAAGGCAGTGAACATATGAATCCGTATACCGATCAATTACCCGATAGTGTAGCCACTCAATTGGCAAAACGCTACAAAGATATTTTTGAGCTTTTTGTGAAACATAGCGATAAGATCAGCAGGGTTACCTTTTGGGGTATTAATGACGGTCACTCTTGGCTAAATAACTGGCCCATTGAAAAAAGAACCAATTACCCATTGTTATTTGACCGTTCATACCAACCAAAAGCTGCATACCATAGCGTTTTGGAAATTAAGCAAGACAGCACTCATTAAACATTATAACCAAACAACTTTAAATGAACAACGAACATAAAGTATCTTTAAAAGAGAAAATAGGTTACTCCTTGGGGGATCTATCGGCAAACTTGGTTTTTCAAACCTTGGTAACCTATTTGGCATATTTTTACACGGATATTTACGGTCTAGAAACCAATGATGCATCATTGATTATATTCATCGTAGGTATGCTTGCGGCATTTGCGTTTAATCCGATTGTAGGAGCCTTAGCGGATAGAACCAGAAGCAAATGGGGCAAATTTAGACCATGGATCCTATTTACCTCGGTTCCGTTGGGTGTAGTAGCACTATTAGCTTTTAGCACACCAGATTTTAGTTATACGGGTAAAGTGGTCTATGCAGCGGTAACCTACACCCTACTCCTGTTACTTTATGCAGCCAATAATTTGCCCTATGCCGCCTTGAGCGGTGTTATTACGGGCAGTATGAAAGAGCGTAACAGCATTTCTTCTTTTCGATTTGTTGCTGTAATGTTCGCCCAGTTCTTTGTTCAGGTATTTATGCTGCCTATTATTCAATATGCAGGTAATGGCAATAAGGCCGTAGGTATAGAAATTGTCATGACCTATTTGGCGATCATTGGCACGGTAATGTTACTAATTACTTTTTTTACCACTAAAGAAAGGGTCATACCAACAGTGGAACAAAAATCCAGCTTTAAAGAAGATTTGGGCGACTTAATGAAGAACAGACCTTGGATCATCATGTTAGTGTTGACCACTCTTGTATTTATCACATTGGCCATGAAGGGCGGATCCTATGTCTATTATTTCGAGAATTATGTAGATGCCAATAGTTTGGCAACTTTCATAGGTCCATTACTGAATAGTTTAAAATCCGTTGGGATTAATTTCTTTGGAGATGATCCAATATCCGCTGGTTTTGGACTGTTCAATGCCGGAGGAATTATTTTCATGATCGTTGGCATTTCACTTTCTAAAGCTTTAGCGGATAAATATGGTAAACGCGATGTTTTTGGCTCCGCCTTATTCGTGTCAACCTTATTCATAGCGGTATTCTATTTTTTCCCCGCTACTTCTGTAGAACTTATGTTTCTATCCCAAATACTTCATGGTTTCTTTTATGGAATAACCATACCGCTTTTATGGGCAATGATAGCAGATGTGGCCGATTATTCCGAATGGAAAAATAACAGACGTGCAACAGCCATCATTTTCTCTGCCATGATGATTGGGCTTAAACTGGGATTAACCATAGGTAGCTCTCTGGTAACTTGGATATTGGGACTCTACAATTACATCCCAAAGAAATTTGCCGCAACAGAAACAGTTGTACAGCCAGACAGCGCTATTGAGGGAACAAAAATGCTGGTAAGTATTTATCCTGCCATATCATTTTTTATTGCCATTGCTCTTTTATTTCTGTATGAAATCAACAAGAAAATGGAAAACCAAATAGAACAAGATTTAATAACAAGAAGAAAAGCTTAATTATGCCAGAAGAAAGTATAGATCATATTGACTTTGACGAATTGAACAAAAACGCGGTTTCTCAACCTTTGGTGAAACACATTTACACTGCAGATCCATCTGCCCATTATTTTAATGGCAAAATATATATTTATCCATCGCATGATATAGAATCAGATATTCCATTTGATGATTTAGGCAGCCATTTTGCCATGGAAGATTACCATGTGCTTTCTATGGATAGCATTGACAGTGAAGCTACGGATCACGGAATTGCGTTGCATGTTGATGATGTAGCCTGGGCAGAAAAGCAAATGTGGGCTCCAGATGCCGCACATAAAGATGGTACATATTACTTGTATTTTCCTGCAAAAAAGGCTGATGGAATATTTCAAATAGGTGTTGCGGTTTCTGATAGTCCAACTGGTCCGTTTAAGGCGCAACCCGAAGCAATTAAAGGAAGTTATTCTATAGACCCAGCCGTTTTTGAAGATGAAGACGGCTCTTATTACCTATATTTTGGAGGTATTTGGGGCGGACAGTTACAGAAATACAGAAACAATGCATACCATGAGGATAATGAATTGCCTACACCAAACGAACCGGCTTTATTGCCCATAGTGGCAAAACTTACAGATGACTTATTGGAGTTTGCCGAAGAGCCTAAGGAAATTCAAATATTGGATACCGAAGGAAACCTATTGCTAGAAGCCGATAATGACCGTCGATTTTTTGAAGCTTCATGGATGCATAAGTATAATGGCAAATACTATTTTTCATACTCTACAGGTGATACACATTTCATTTGTTATGCTATTGGTGATACTCCGTATGGTCCTTTTACGTATGGAGGTAGAATTCTGGAGCCTGTGGTCGGTTGGACTTCCCATCACTCAATTTGCGCAATAAAAGACAAGTATTATTTATTCTATCATGACAGTAGTCTCTCGCGTGGAGTTACCCACCTACGTTCGGTCAAAATGATTGAACTAGAACACCAACCAGATGGACATATAAAAACAATTTCACCCTATACTAACTAACCGGAACTATACGTGAACATTAAGTACCCATTGTTGAAAGTATACATTTCAGCAATGGGTACTTCTTTTTTGTTATAATTGGCATTGACAGCTATTTATCATCTAATTTTACACTTTGTTATAACAAAAACGTACAAATTAAGTTATACAGCAAAGTGTTAAACATACATATATAACATGTTCAATAAAAAGTACACAGTTTTAGGTGAGACAATAGCAAAAGGTAAAGGCGCCCAGTTAAATCTAGATATCGCCAAACTACACACAAGAACAAAGATCGAGGTTCCTGTGATAGTACAGCGCGGAAAAAAAGATGGTCCTACCCTATTGATCACAGGTGGTATTCACGGCAATGAGATCAATGGCGTTGAAATAGTAAGGCAAATAGTCTCCAAAAAATTTAACAGACCAGATTGTGGTATGGTCATATGTATACCGGTAGTCAACATCTTCGGGTTTTTAAACCAAACAAGGCAATTTCCAGATGGTAGGGATTTGAACAGGGTATTTCCCGGCAGCCTAAGAGGGTCTTTAGCCAGTAGGTTTGCTTACCATTTGGTAAAAGATATAGCACCTGTTATAGACTATTGTATAGACTACCATACGGGTGGAGATAGCCGTTTTAATGCACCCCAGATTAGAATAGATAGAGATGATGTAGATGGCCTTGCATTGGCAAAAGTATTTGGAGCTGAATTTATAGTGAAGTCCGCCGGAAGGGAAAAATCCTTTCGTGAGACGCTGCATCAATTAGACAAAAAAGTGTTGTTGTATGAAGGTGGTAAATCGCTTCAAATAGACAGTGAAATAACGGATACGGGCGTTGTAGGTGCCTTACGGATGATGCATCACTTAGGACTTCGAAATTTTGAAAAAGAATTGGCAGCATATGCACTTAAAGAATCCATACCAAAATTGGTGCATGCCTCTAAATGGATCAGGGCAAAACATTCTGGCATGTTTCACCCAAGTATAAAGGTGGGCGAATCCGTGCAAAAAGGAGATGAAATAGGAAGCATATCCGGACCGTTCGGTTACTTTGAGAAAAAAATAAAAGCGAAAGAAACAGGCTATATTATTTGTATAAACGAGTCTCCAATAGTGAACCAAGGTGATGCCATTTTTCACATTGCGCATGATGTAGAATAAATTAAGAAACCCTAACCACATCACCCAAAAAGTTAAAGATCACCTGCAACTAAAAACAGTTATTAAACTGATACTAGGATCATTATGTAACCAGCAAAAAAGTGTATTATTTTATTTTTAGGCGCATCTAAAACTTAATTCAACACCACTTTTCTTTTGTTCAATATATTGCTAAAGCGCATTTCGCAAGATGACAAAGCTCCAAAAAATGTAATAACTGCTCATTTAGCCATTACTTCTCCTATCCTCAACACTTTACGCCAAAAAATGTCCCCAATATTTGGAAGTAAATAACATAATTTAAAGTTAAAGATCTCATGAAGTTGAAATACACCAATACATTGATTACATTAGTGTTACGGGTATTTCAAAATCATAATTTGCATGACCGAGATAGAAAAAACATTACAAAATAAAAGTGTCAGACCTACCGCCATGCGCATACTTATCTATAAGTATATGGCCAGTAAAAATACCGCTGTTGCTTTGACAGATATTGAGAATGCTTTTGATAAAGCGGAGCGTACTACACTCTACCGTACTTTAAAAACTTTTGAAGAAAAAGGACTGGTACATCAAATTGATGATGGCACTAATATCTCAAAATTTGCGCTATGCGAACCCGGCTGCAATTGTGAAATTGATCAAGATCTTCACCTACATTTTCACTGTGGCAATTGTGACAAAACCGTTTGTTTGACCGAACATAAAATTCCCCATATAAATCTGCCCCAAGGATACTTAGCCGAAGATGCCAATTTGGTCATTAAGGGCGTATGCGATTCTTGCAGCCAGCACTAAATGCACTTCTGTTGCACTGATGTTTTGCCCACCTTTGCGGTGTTATGAAAAAGAACCCAATAAAAGAGACTGTAACTAAAGCCCCTCAAAGTTCATGCGGACATTGTTGCGGTAACGAACATACAACAGAAAGCACTGGCAAAATTTCAAATTTTAACCTATACCTGCCTGCCATCATCAGTTTTTTGATGTTACTTATTGGTATTGCCATTGACTATTTCAAAATATTACCATTTTTCAACAACTATATACGCCTAGGGTGGTATATTATAGCATACATACCCGTTGGTTTCCCCGTCATTAAAGAAGGCTGGAAAAGCATTACAAACGGAAACTTTTTTACCGAATTCTTTTTAATGGGAATTGCAACTATTGGTGCGTTTGCCATAGGCGAATACCCTGAAGGTGTTGCCGTAATGGTCTTTTATGCAGTTGGTGAACTCTTTCAAGGTGCCGCTGTAAAACGCGCAAAAGGCAATATTAAAGCTTTACTTGATCTACGACCGGATCACGCCTTGGTTTTCCGGGATCATAGCTATATTTCAGTAGCACCGGAACTCGTGGAAATTGGAGAAAAAATACAAGTTAGAGCCGGAGAAAAAGTACCATTGGACGGACAGTTAATTTCTGATAAAGGAACATTCAATACTGCGGCACTTACCGGTGAAAGCAAACCAATGTCCCTAAAAAAGGGAGCTCCTATTTACGCAGGAAGCATTAATACATCTGGCGTTATAGAAATTACCACTACCAAAACATACAAAGACAGCTCTATTGCCCGCATTTTGGACATGGTACAGAATGCAACGGAAAGAAAATCAAAGACAGAACTGTTCATTAGAAAATTTGCAAAAATTTATACCCCCATAGTCACATACCTTGCCATTGCACTGACCTTTCTACCCTACTTTTTTGTAGAAAACTATGTGTTTCAAGATTGGCTGTACAGAGCTTTGATATTTCTTGTAATCTCTTGCCCATGTGCTTTGGTAATTTCTATTCCCCTAGGGTATTTTGGCGGCTTGGGCGCAGCTTCCAGGAACGGAATTCTATTTAAGGGAGCTTCATTTCTAGACACCATGACCAAAGTGAACACGGTAGCTTTGGACAAAACAGGCACATTGACCAAAGGGGTTTTCAAAATAAAGGATCTTGTTAAAGATCAGATCTTTACCGAAAGCGAATTCATGAACTACTTGATCGCCATAGAATCTCAATCTACGCACCCTATTGCGAAGGCTATTTTAGAATATGAATTAAATGTACAACCCTATAAAGCATCAGAAGTAACCGAAATTGCAGGCAAGGGTTTAAAAGGATTGGTCAATACCAAAACTGTGCTTGTGGGCAACAAGGCCCTTATGAACGACCACCACATTAGCATACCAAAAGAAACAGAAACTGTTGTTGAATCTATAGTGATGATGGCAATAGACGGAAAATTTGCCGGCTACGTAACTATAGCCGATGAAATAAAAGAGGATGCCTTACTAGCTATTGCGAATATGCGTAAGGCGGGTATTCAAAAAATTATCATGTTATCCGGTGATAAAGATTCCATAACCCAAAAAGTAGCACAAGAACTAGGGTTGGATTGGGCAAAGGGCGGACTGCTACCCGAAGATAAATTGGCGGAAGTGGAGAAATTAAAAAATGAAGCAGGGACCAAGGTGGCATTTGTGGGTGACGGAATCAATGATGCTCCTGTACTGGCCATTAGTGACGTAGGTATTGCCATGGGCGGATTAGGAAGTGATGTTGCCATTGAAACTGCTGATGTTATTATACAGAACGATCAGCCTACAAAAATTGCCACAGCAATTAAAATAGGAAAATCTACCCGCAAAATCGTATTGCAGAATATTGCCTTGGCCTTTGGGATAAAAATTATTGTTCTTGCTATGGGTGCAGGTGGCATGGCTACCATGTGGGAAGCCGTTTTTGCCGATGTTGGTGTTGCCCTACTAGCTATTTTGAATGCAGTGCGTTTGCAAAAGATGCAATGGAATTAACGGCTAATTCGAACATTATGAAAAAAATATTGAGTAATCTGTATAACAGTAGCTATTATATTTAACATCAGTAACAATCCGTTTTCAACTGATCGCTTTGCTCAAAGGCTTCGAATGTAATTTGTTGGTTTCCTTCAAGAATTTTTTCAATTACATCAAGTACATCATGCTGCATTGCCAAAGATCCACAGAGCATTATGGTGCCTTTTTCATTTATGGTCTGCAAGACCAATTCCCTTTGCTCTAGAACGGCATCTTGAATATACTGTCTTTGTCCTTCTCTAGAATATGTTGCAAACAGGTTGAAATTCTTTAAGCCTGACCGACTTTTTTGTAATATATCATCATAAAGCGATTGCGAAGCCCTTGTACGTCCTCCCCAAAACAGTGTGATATTCTGAGCTGTATTTTCAGAGATCATTCCTAAGAACGGAGCTATTCCGGTACCATTTGAGATGAAAATTGAATTTTTAGCATTTTTAGGTAAATGAAAATGCGGATTCACGTCTATAGCAGCTTTAAAAAATTGACCCGTTTCTAACCCATATAGAAAATTAGAGCCTCTGCCCAACTCATGTTTTTTAATACTTAATAAAATATCACCAACTACCCGCGCAATGGAATACTGACGAACCATTTCATCATTATTAGGGAAAATTGCCAGTAAATCCCCAGATGTAAAATCAATTTTAGATACTGGCCGTAATCGCAACAAAAAAGTATCGTCTACATTTAAATCCGTTCGCTCCACAACCTCAAAGTCCACTTTTTTATATTTCTTCTTATGGATCAACGGTCTCTCTACCGGAATGGTAAAACCAACTTTATTGGAGAATTGAATCAACCAAAGTTCAAAAGATTCAAAATCTGCCTGATTAATTTTAAATAGCGGCAATTGTCTTTCAAAACTATCATCTGCATAGATCTGCTGATTCACATCTATGGCATATTTACAGTAATCGGGATAATCCAAAGACCCAAATCCCACTACAGAATATGCTATAGCATTCGGTTGCGTTACGGTTGAAAAAATCGCAGGGAATTTACGGGCATTGGTAGGCGGCTCACCTTCACCATAGGTAGATGTAAACACAATGATATTTTTAGCTTTTGCATACACGCTATACTTGTTAAGCTCCGTTAAATAGACCTTCTTCCCTACTTGCGTTAATCCGTTATAAAATCGCTGTGCAAAATCGAACGCCGTACCACTTTCAGAACCTACTAAAATTACATACTCGCATTCATCCTTATCGGGCATTTGCGAAACTCCTTTTGCCTTCTTTCTTCGTTTTAATGTCATCACGAAACCTGAGTACATAAAAAACAAAATAGACGCACTGGCCAATAACAGGATAACGGACCATATTACATTGCCCTCACCGGTATGCAATACCAAACTTAATCTTGATGCTAAGGTCACAAACGGATAATCTCCTTTACTAACAATCTCACCTGTTTGCTGATGTACCTCCACTTCCTTATCCTGTAAAGCAATGAGATAGTATTCTTCCGGATCATCTGAAAAAGGAAATTCTACCTGGCGTATTTCTGCCAAGGTAGTTTCCTTAAAAAACGGAATATCTGCAATGTTTTCGTATTTCTGAGCTGAATTGCTTACCTGTACCTCAACCTGATCAACCGTTGTTTTCGGCAATAAATTAAATTTTTCCGCAGATAAATACACCCCTGTAAAAGCAAGAATTATGATGGGTATAAAAAACCATCTGCTCAATACTACGTGGTACTTTAGCTCAAAATAATCTTTCTGGACTTTTGTAAATAATTTTAAAAATCCGCCTTGGCGCTTAGCCAATAAAACCAATCCGGTAACAGCAATAATCAATAATAGTAATGAAATTAGACCAACAAAGAACCTACCTATACTCTTTAAAAAAAGGGAACGGTGTACATTGGTAGCAAATGTATACACATAGGGCCGCTCTTCTACTTCACCAAGCTGTTCTCCAGTAAATGGATCTATATACACATCCAAAGTTTCCATCTCCATGGTCAATACGGAAGCTTTTACAAAGCCAGATGATTCTACTTCTAAACCCAACACCTCATCATATGAATCTTTAAGAGCAGTAATGGTCGTTGCCAGCGGAACTTGATCTAAATCCGCCACGGCATAACCTTTGGTTTGGTGCGAAATAGGCTCTACGGCAAGTATAATACCGGTTATAGAAGCTACCACCAAAAATAGAGATGAAATTAAGGCAAGCGTAAGATGACTATACCGCCAAATAGAAATGGTCATAAGTAGGAATGTAGTTTTATAACAGTATATAATTTAAAAAATTCCAGAATGGCGGTTTAGCGCCAATCTGGAAATGTGATTGTAAAAAAAGCAAACAAGTAAAAAAATAAATGAACGCAGTCAACATGTTTTTATGAGCAAATAACATTATTGTACCTGACTGCGCCCAAAATATGATTCATCTTTTATAAGGTCATTTATTGCGGCAGCATACGTACATACCTAATAAAACCTTTGCCTTCAACTTTTGTCTTTAAATTTTCGGTCGTTAAAGGAAATTGAATATCATCTGCATAATATCCTTGATCTTCTACAGAAGTTTCAAAACGAAGGTTGTAACCTTGGTCAATTTTATCATTAGGTATCTGCAACACGTTCAAGGCGCGCTCTCCACCGCTAATAGTTTCTCCAGATATGGCATCTATATTTGGACGGTGTTTGCCATAAAATTTCCACCATTCGGTTATTTCACTATACCACTCACTATCTTTGCCCTGCACATATAATGTTTCTACATACTCATTATCGGCATCCACGATAGACACTATTAAGTACGCACCCTCACCTGTATAATTGGTCAATTGAATAAGGCACTTTACGGCAGTTTTGTCCACTACGGTAAAGGCGGATAATAATGATCCTACCAAAACTACGGCCGGTATAAATTTTAAAAATCTTTTCATTTTAATACTATTGGTTCTTTGTTTCATTGATAAGCTAAGCGACACCTAACTTATTGCTTTAAAAAGTTTAACGATGTATTGCCTTTTTGCAACATTTCATTTTCACTAGCCAGGTCATAAACCGTTTCTTCAAAATCTGTTTTGCTATTGGCATCCGCACCTTTGGCGATCAAAAACTTTAACAATTTATCGTTTTCCGCTTTCATGGCCGCAACGTGCAAAGCAGTCATACCCTCATCGTTTTTGGCATTTACATCGATATTGAAATCTACTATCTTTTTCATGAGTTGCAAATCATTCTTTTTGGCCGCAACGTGGTATAAGGTATTACCCTCACCTTGTACGGTATTGAATTTTAAACCTTTTGCTTTCAACAAAGCCAGTTTAGCATCAAAAGCCTTCGCATTTCTTTTACTGTAAGAATCCGTAAGAAAATAAGCTGCAGTATTACCGGTAGCATCTTTAGCATTGATATCCGCACCTTTCTCAATTAAAAATGCAACTACATCAGCTTTGTTATCATGAGCGGCAAGCATTAAAGCTGTTTCACCATCGTTATTGGCCGTATTGATATCCTTAACATCCTTGGCCAATAATTGAACAACGGCCAAATCATTTCTAGCGGCAGCATTCAAGAAAGGAGTGTTTCCTTCTTCATCCGCTTGATTTACATCTGCACCAGCCTCTAAGAACAGATCAAAAATAGCAGCATCTTTATTACCAAAAGCTAAACGGTGCATTGGGGTACTACCATTTTTTTCAACAATATTAGGTTCCAATCCTAGACTTTTTAAATACGTATAGACCGGTAGACCATTGCTGAATCCGCGACCACCTTGAGATGCGAACATAAAGGCATTACCACCATTATTGTTCAATGTTTTGTAATCTACTCCTTTGCTTATCAATAATTTCAAGAAATCTATATTCCCCTTTTTAGTAGCGTAGTTAAAAATGCCGTTGCCGTCATCATCCTTACTATCAAGAGCCAAACCCTTGTTTAAAAAGAAATTCAACTCCTCTTCAGATTTCAATGATGGTGCCGCCAATAATAGCACATTGGCACCATGCTCATTTTTCTCCTCTTTAAGGTTCACCCCTTTTGCCTCAAAAGCCTCATATATTTTAGGATTTGTTAGTCCCGCATTGGCTCCAAAGGCAAGTGGTGTATACCTGTGACTATCTAATGCTGTTACAGAAGCACCGTTATCCAATAGATACTGAACCAATTCGGCATCACCTGCATACGTTGCCCAGTGTAAATAAATACGGCTATCATGGGTTTTCTTATCCACTTCATTACCCTCTAGGGACAATAAATATTTAACCACCTCAGTATCTGCCTTGCTGGTTATGGCCAGTGTAGTGGCATCAAAAGAATTGCTGTCCTTTGCTATTGGATCGTTACCCTCTGCTATTTTTTGCTTTACAGTGGCAACACTTGGGCTACTCTTCCAAAATGTACGATCTAAAAGTTCATTCTTTTGCTGGGCAATACCCGTAAAGCTTATGAACAAAAATGCGGTCAGTGCTAATTGTTTTATGGTTTTCATGTCCTTATTGTTTAACGAATGATTCTATTACTTCTTCTATTTCATCTTTTTGATCATATTCATCATCAAAAAGGTATTTGTACAAAACTTTATTATCTACTTTTTCCTCTAAAGAAAGGTCTTTGTTCCTACCATAAACATCATCCCATTTTGTACGTACCAAAGCCCATTTATCCGCATTGGATTTCCACCATGCTGCGGCAGCGGCACATCTACTATCATCAACCTTTACATAAGTATTATACCCTTTTTCCTGAGCTAATATGACATCTTCTTTGCCTGCCTCACGAATAACCTTTGTATTATCTTGATCGTGCAACCAACCGTAATCCGTAACCTCATGGCGATTTCCACGAACGGTTAAATTATAGTCGCTTCTTGTCGTGTATTCACGTCTTGGCAACGGGGCATCTGAAGTATTTTCCCAAAAGCTTTTACCATCTACATGTACCCATGTAGATGAGCCTTCATACCTAGGGCTATCATCTACTTGATATACTTTTTGGGTCCACTGTCCTTTTACCTTATCTGATGGTAATTTTTTAAATGTCCATGTATTATCGGCATTATAAGAATATAGGTCTGTATTTTGATACAGCCAATCTTGCCTCCAATGTTTTACAATATGCGGGTCAGTAGGGTTACCTACCTGCAACAGGTGCTGAATGGATATTTTATCATCTTCATCCGTCACCAGTTCTGCCCACTCTAAGCCCTTATCCACTTTTGTTTTAGAAGGCTTATACAAAGAATCCGTACTATGGTTAAATGTTTCGGCAAAGTTGAAAGTTACTTCAAAACAACCGCACATACTTTTTATAGCTTCACGGTCATCGTTCTTTTTCGCCTTTTGGGCAATTGTACTAGCAGATACTACTAATGCCATTATGGTAGGTAATACTGTTTTCATTTTACAGGTGTATTATTTTTGATGTTCGTTGACAAAAATAACTATTTTAATTTATTCTAAATAAGAATTGTTTATATATTTGCAACCTTATCAAGAATAAGTCTAAATAAATATAATGCGATTTCGACTAGCGACCTTACTACTACTTATAGGTACACATATTATAGTAGCGCAAAGCCAAGAGCCCAGCGTTACAGATTCCATTGTATCACAAGAATTAGATGAAGTCATAGTGACCGCCACAAGAACTGCCCGTCAATTATCATCGCTTCCCCTACCCGTTACCTTGGTAGGTAAAAAACAGATTATAAAATCCGGTACCGTTCGCCTTAATGAAATACTGAACGAGCAAACAGGTATTATAACGGTTACCGATGAAAGTGGATTTCAAGGGGTACAAATACAAGGTATTGCATCGGACTATATTCTTATCCTTATAGATGGAGTTCCATTGGTAGGGCGCAGTGCCGGAAATTTCGATTTAAGCAGACTTACCATAGGTAATATTAAACAGATTGAAGTAGTTAAAGGTCCGTCAAGCAGCTTATATGGATCTGAAGCATTGGGCGGTGTGATCAATATCATCTCCGAAAAACCGGAAAAGCAGAATTTTAGCGGAAATGCATCCTACCGTATAGGTAGCTTTTCCCAACAAGATATGAATCTAGACCTTAAGCAGGGTTTTAAAAAATTTCGGTATGGATTTTTTGCCAATCGTTTCTCATCCAACGGATATGACCTAAATGAAGATGCGGAGGGCCAAACTGTTAATCCGTATACCAACTACACCCTAAACGGTAGGTTGTATTATGATATCAACGATAAACTTTCTCTCTTTACCTCTGGGCGATTCTACGATCAGGTACAAGATGCCGGATTTACCGTAGATAGCATTCAATATGAGGGTGATACCAAAGAACGTGAATGGAACACACATGCCAGACTGGACCACAAATGGACCCCGGCGCTCAATATGGCTTATGAACTGTACTATACCAATTACGTTGCTACCGAATTATTGGCAGACCCTATTTCTACAGATGTTTTGAGCGATAGTGATTTCGATCAAAAATTATTGAGGCCAGAGGTACGTGGCAGCTATACCTTTAATGTTGAAAACGAAAATAGAACCGGATTCCAAAACGGGACTTTAACCGCAGGAGCGGGATTACAGTTAGACGAGCTGGACAGGACGTATTTTGAAGAAAAAGTGAATTTCGCTTCTCAATACCTTTATGCCCAGTATGATTTTGACCCTTTGGAAAAACTGAATGTTATTGCCGGAGCGCGCTTTGACAATCACTCTGAATACAACAACCAATTTAGTCCCAAGTTGGCATTACGTTACCAATTAAATCCAAATCTGGATATTAAGGGATCTGTAGGTTATGGTTTTAAAGCGCCCGATTTTAGACAGTTATATTTTGACTTCACCAATTCCGCGGTGGGCTATACCGTACTAGGTTATAATGTAGCCTTAGATAAATTACAAGAATTAGAAGAACAAGACCAAATCTTAGATGTGGTGGTCACTGAGGACGAATTGAGCCAACCGTTGGAAGCAGAAAGTTCTATTGGCTATAACCTAGGCCTAACTCTAAAACATGGTGTTGGCAATACAGAAATCAATTTCTTTAGAAACGATTTTAAAAACCTAATAGATACCAGAATCATTGCCCGCAAGACCAATGGACAAAACGTGTTCAGTTATATGAATTTTGATGAAATATACACTACGGGTTTTGAAATCAACTCCGCCTACAAACTCACGGACAATTTAAATATAAGTGCCGGATACCAATTACTTTATGCCTTTGATAAACAAAGAAGAGAAGACGTAAAAAACGATCAAGTATTTGTACGCGATGCCAATACCGGGCAATCTGTTGCCCTGGCCACTTCTGACTATTTTGGCTTGGTCAACCGTTCTAGGCACAATGCCAATTTTAAATTCTACTATGACATACCCTCTGCCAAAACCCATGTAAATTTGCGTGTACTCTACCGTAGTAAGTATGCACAATATGACACCAATGGCAACGGACTCATAGATAATTTCGATACCAGTTTTATAGATGGTTTTGTTACCCTAAATGCTGCGGTAAGCAAAATATTCTATACAGATTTTACACTTCAGGTTGGCGCAAATAACCTATTGGATTATACAGATAACAATATCCCGACAATGCCGGGCATACAAGCATTCATTAAATTAAATTATCAATTCTAACCCACCTGGCAACAGGTTTTAATTACAATTACCATGACAAAGAACATTTTAGCAGTAGCATTTTTAGCAATGGCATTCACCTCTTGTAGCAGCGATGATGACAGCACACCAACGGATCCGGTACAGACGGAGACCGTTAGCAATTTATATGCACCACAAACCGGAGGCCAAGGAGAACCTGTTGGTGGTGAGTTCACCAAATTTGATTTTGAGACCGGAGCCATTACTACCAGTGATACTGCATGGGACATTGCCTTTAGGGGCACCACGATCGCCGTTAATGGCGGCACCTTGACCGGCACTGAAGATGAACCGGAAAGAAACGGTAATGTTGGCGTAGCCGAAGTAACCGGCACCTTGGCAAGTGTAACCACAGCAGAAGGACTTACTTTTGAGCAAGATGCAGATGCTTCTTTTGCCATTGCAACAGGTAGTGATAATGGTTGGTACAACTACGCAGGAGACCCAACACATTTAATAACACCTATACCGGGTAAAGTATTTGTATTTAGAACTACCGAAGGTAATTTTGCCAAAGTAGAGTTTATAAGTTATTATGAAGATGCGCCATCTGAACCAAATGCTTTTGAAGATGCTACACCGTACTATACCTTTAATTATGTTTACAACCCTAACGAAGGCGATACTTCTTTAGAATAGTCTTATTTTTAGAGCATAAAAGTCCAATATAAAAGGGCAACTTTAGGGTTGCCCTTTTTTGTTTTCATTAAACCAATAATTACTGGTTCATATAATCTTGCCATTGTACAATAACATACTTTGTTACACCATTTTTAGTCGTTTTTAAAAACCCAAAATCATAACAAAAAAGGTAAACATCATTTTTTTGATTCTTCCAGTAGTGGGTAAAAAATTTGGGATTAAAACCTTCCTCTAAAAGAACACTCTTTCTAATAGTTGTAAATCCAGACTTATTATAGCGTTTTAGTATTTTTCTGTTTCTCTTCAGTTGTTTATCAACCGAAAAATAGAAGGTATTCTCTTTCTGACTTTTTTCATATTGATGTATGGATTTACATTTTACTGAGCAGAAAATTTTATCCGTTCTACCTATCACTTCATTATTACATTCTGGACAAACTCTTTTCATTCTTATAACTTAATCGACTATTATACGAATAATATACGCATAATAGTTGATTAATTGATTTATTTAGTATTACACTTGACATGATGAACACACCAAAATCCATTACGTTACATCATCTAATGATCAAAAATCAAAAGATGATAGGCATACAATTTACTCAGGATAAGCTTATACAGAACCTGATCAAGGGGCTTCCCGAACCTAGGTGGAGCACTAAGTACCACATGGTCTATATTCTAAATACAAAGAAAAACCTTGGTATTATTTTCAATACTTTTAAAGGAGTCGTATGGATCAACTATAATAAATTTTTAAGCAACAGACCTGTCAACACCCATAATGAAATAGTAGATGTACAGTGGTTCAGGGAAAGAAAAACACCTGAAGGCTATAGGGTCTGCCCAGAGGAATACCTGTTAAAACTAGAGCTTAAAAGATATGCCAACAGCACCGTAAAAACGTATGTCAACTTTTTTGAAATGTTCATTAATCATTATATGGACAGAGATATTACAACCTTGAACGAAAGTGATGTAAGGTCATATCTACAAAGATTAATACATAGAAACGTATCTAACTCCTATTTAAATCAGACCATAAATGCCATTAAGTTCTATTATGAAACCGTTCTTGGCATGCCCAACCGTTTTTACGACATTGAAAGACCAAGGAAGGAACATAAGCTACCTACCGTAATATCAAAAGAGGAGGTCATTGCCATGCTGAATTGTACAACAAACCTAAAGCATAAATGCATTTTAGCCTTGCTCTACAGTGCCGGTTTACGTAGAAGTGAACTTTTAAACCTTAGGGTCAAGGATATAGATAGTAAACGAATGCTGGTTTCTATAAAAGGCGCCAAAGGCAATAAAGACCGAGTAAGTCTATTATCCGAAACAGTTCTACAAGATTTACGGCTCTATTTTAAAGAATGGCATCCTAAAGATTATTTGTTTGAAGGCCGTAAAGGCGGTAAGTACAGTGCAGCAAGTGTATTACATATAGTAAAACAAGCTGCCCATAAAGCTGGAATATTACAAAATGTAACTCCACATACCCTAAGGCATAGTTTTGCAACACATTTGTTAGAATCTAACGTAGACCTTAGACAAATACAGGTATTATTAGGTCATGGTTCCAGTAAGACAACAGAAATATACACCCATGTAGCCACTAATACTTTTAAGACAATAAAAAATCCATTAGATTAGTATGCACAAAATAGATATATGTGCAATTGTGCACATATACAATTGTTAGGTGTCATTTGAATGAAACATTTTGCAAACATCATATTACTGCTTCTGATTTTAACTTCTTGCCAAAATAAAAAGGAGAATAACGGAATTGCCAAAACTGAACTAAAAGAACGAATCAGTGAACCGTATTCGAACATAATCCTTTATGACAATTTTGACAATGAATTAATTCTTGACACTATTTCAGAAAGAAGGGAATCGCAATTTTCACCAGTTTATATTGGACAAATAACGGATTCAATTGAATTATGCTATAAAACTTCAAAAATCGGACATAGAATTAAGGATATTGATTGGGGAAAATATAGAAGTCCAAAGACAACCGACTTAAATATATTCATTGATACAACAAAAATAATCGGATTTCCAATGTGGATTTGGGAATATTATAAAGCACCTGAACATCGCGCAAATAAAAAGTCATATCCTATCTTTATTAAAAACCAAAGTTCTGACACTTTGAGTATCGGATTTGGAGATGTATTGCCTATGCTGACAGAAGCACAAAACTCGATTGGAAATTGGAAACAAGTTGAGAGACAATTTATATATGATTGTGGAACAGGTTTGACTGAATTCTATCTTCCACCAAATCAAATTGCAATTTCTGCTTTGAGACAAAACTATGGAACGAATAAAACAAAATTTAGAGTGAGATTTCGACTTGGAGAAAACGAAATTTACTCGAACGAAATAAACGGAAAAATTAATAACTGAATAAAAAAACGCCACCTAACAACGTGTATAATTAATTGCTTGCTTATAGCCTACTTACGAAAATCCTCGCGGATTTTCTATTCGGTTTTTATTTGTTAACTTAGTTGCTTAACCACGCAACTAACCATACACAAACACGTTGTGCATAATTTGAGAAAATGGGATTAGACATTAGTTTAAGAGTAAATAATGATAGTGAAATAATCACGCCTGAATACTTTGAGAATCGTAATCTCTATTCTCTGAGCAGGGAATTTTGTAATCTAATGTGTAGACCAGGAGTAATTGAGCACACACCTGAATTTGACCAAATTGGAACAATAACTGATATCGATATATCTCATTTGTATAAAATGACCGAATACCCAAGTGACGATGAAGAAATAGATATGATTGAGTTTGCGGAAAACGAAGAAGAAAAGGAACGTTTAAAGGCTGATTTTGAAAAAAGAAAACAGGACTTAAATGGAAATATAAACCAAGTAAAAATTCTCGTAGAAAAGTTAATTGATAGTCTTGAAAAAATTGACAATCTATACGAAAGACTAATAAAAACGGATTTTGATTCTATGAATTCTGAATACTATTTTTCGGACTTTAATAAAGACAAAGGAGAAGGTTATATTGGAAATAACTTTGGACAAGACATGAGGAATTTCAAAAGATTTATTGACTATGCGATTGACCGAAATTCAGAAACCATTTGGTTTGAATATGGATAAAAAACTATGCACAACAATGTATCCTATGAAAAGCCCTAGTCCAGTTCTCTAAAGTTAA
>CERC01046753.1_pt1 | contig 137625 bp, 111 predicted proteins | sample 530921 | NCBI WGS metagenome assembly CERC01 (sample SAMEA2621099, study PRJEB7988) | marine metagenome | isolation source: saline water (ENVO:00002010), including
CTGGTAAGCCATTCCGATTCCGTTCCGGAGAACCCGTTGTTCACTGCAATCTGGTATGCGCTAAGTCCGTCGGCGCCCGTTGCTCCGGTTGCTCCGGTTGCTCCGGTTGCGCCTGTAGCACCGTCGTTTCCGTCAGTTCCGTCTGTTCCGTCAGTTCCTTCAAGGTTGGTAAGCCATTCCGATTCCGTTCCCGAGAATCCGTTGTTCACCGCGATCTGGTATGCACTAAGTCCGTCGGCGCCTGCCGCTCCAGTTGCGCCTGTAGCACCATCATTTCCGTCACTTCCTTCAAGACTGGTAAGCCATTCCGATTCCGTTCCGGAGAATCCATTGTTCACTGCTAATTGATATGCGCTAAGTCCATCTTCACCGTCTGCACCTGCTGCACCTGCTGCACCATCATTTCCGTCAGCACCATCTGTACCTTCAATACTGGTAAGCCATTCCGATTCCGTTCCCGAAAACCCGTTGTTCACTGCAATTTGGTATGCGCTAAGTCCGTCGGCGCCATTCTGTCCTGGTAAACCTTCTGCGCCAATGTCTCCTTTTTCCCCTTTAAGGCTGGCAGCATTGGGAGATGTGAACGTTGAACCATCATTTGCAGTTAATGTAAACGATCCATCCTCATTATCTATTATTGAAATATTGTTTGTTGATTCTTCACATAAACTTATCCACTGAGTGCCATTGTATGTATAAATACATCTATTGTCAATATTATATACAAGTGCACCGTTAAGGGGACTTATATTCAACATTTGTGAATTTGTAACTCTTGTTAAGACAAGTACTTTTGTGTTGCTTTCAAGTTCTAAGAGAGAGGAATTATCTATGGAATTCACTTCGTCCCCTATTTTGACCTGTGCAGAGGCGAAACTAGATATTAAAAAAAACAACAATAATTTGTAGGTAAGACTTAAATGCATAGCGTTTGTTTATTTCGCTAAGAACATTAATATTAAGGTCTTATGTAATAAAATGTTGTAAAATGTAGGAAAACACCTATATAAATGTATTAATCTGTTGTAGGAATTTAAAAATTAACGGTCACACCCATAGTGCCTGGACCAAAATTTAAGTTCCAACTGACCAACTTCTTTTGGTCGTTGTACTTTTGGTCATATTTTTTGTCCAAATATCTGTCTATGGATTCTACTGTTGCAATACTTATGACAAAAGCAAAGACCATATCGCTCAACCAATGTTGACCGTCCCAAACACGTGAAATACCAGGTATTGCTCCAAGGGTGTAAATTCCTGCTTTTACCCATGGACTCTTAAATTGCTTACCTATGGCATATGCATTCGTAAATGCAAGTAGTGCATGTCCAGATGGAAAAGAATGGAAATTTCTGCTGGAGTTAAATGGATCAAAAGTATCCTTGCCTAGATCGGCGAGCGGTCTTGCTCTGCCCACGACCGATTTTAAGACCTGCTGTAATAATCCGGCAGAGGTGGCTGAGGATATCAGTAGCACACCGGTTCTTCTTAGTTTTTCGTTCTTGGTTATTAATCCCACAGCATAAACACCAGAAGTTGCCATGTAGTTGTTTGACGGGCTACCATAAAATTCTCCATAATCACGAATTACTTGGGGTACTCCTTCCCTGTTATTTCTAATAAACCTAGAGGTATCATCATCTGCTAAATATACCAAAGCTGTACCGCCAACGACCGCACCAAATTGAGCCCATTGATTTCCTTCCCAATGTAGAGGTCTTGTATAAGAATATCCCACACCTTGAAACATGGTGGCAATATCATACTTGAACATATTCCATCTTGTTTCAACAGAATCTTTACTGGTTTCTTGTGCACTTAATGAAATACATAAAATAAAGCCTAAAAGGATCAATAATTTTTTCATGGTGCAAATTTAATGGGTTGGTCGTTTAGAATATAGTGAAATTAGAACAATGTTTGATCCTATTACTATTGAAAAGGCATTAAAAATATAGACGCTGTGCTATTCTAAATGTATTTGCATGGGCATTTACAATAATCTTGATATCTGGAGAATAACCACCACCCATGCTGCATTGCACAGGTATTTTTAGTCTATGGCAGGTGCTTAGAACAAACTCGTCCCGTTTTTTGCATCCTTCCAAAGTCAAACCTAAAGTTCCTAACTTGTCACTTTCAAGAATGTCTACGCCACATAGATAAAAGATAAAATCTGGTTGTATATTTTCAATTAGTTGAGGTAATTCTTTCTTTAAAATAGAAAGATAGGTCTCGTCGTTGGTTCCTTTAGGTAGGGCAATATCAAGGTCAGATTCTTCTTTTTTGAACGGGTAGTTACCGGCTCCATGCATGGAGAACGTAAAAACCGATTCATCATTTTGAAATATTTCTGCCGTTCCGTTGCCTTGGTGCACATCCAGATCAACAATGAGAATTTTTTTCGCCAGCCCTTTATTCAGTAAATACCTTGCGCCAATAGCCTGGTCGTTCAGCATGCAAAAGGCTTCACCATGGTCGCTATAAGCATGGTGGGTGCCACCGGCAATATTCATGGCAATGCCATTTTTCAATGCATATTCACAACCTTTTATGGTACCATCGGCAATAATACGTTCTCGTTCCACCAGTTCTTCCGATAGCGGAAAACCTATTTTCCGTGCCATTTTTGGCGAAATCATAATGTTCAATAAATCATAGAAATACTCAGGATCGTGTACCGCTACAATATGCTTGTCATTTGGTATTTCTGGCTCAAAGAAATTAGCCACGGTACATGTGCCTTCATGAATAAGTTGCTGTGGTAGCAGTTCATATTTTAGCATTGGAAACCGGTGCCCTTCTGGCAATGGATGTTTGTAAATAGGATGATAGGCTATTTTTAGCATTACATTTCTATTTGTGAAGCTTCAATTGAATTCGTTTTCTTGAAACATCAACATCTAATACCTTTACAATAATTTGTTGGTGTAAATGAACATGCTCGTTAACATCTTTAACGAAGCTGTCCGAAAGATTTGAAACATGGATCAATCCGCTTTCTTTTATACCTATATCCACAAAACACCCAAAGTTGGTAATGTTGTTGACAATACCTGGTAGTAATTGCCCACTGTGTAGATCGGTGATCGATTTAATAGTTTGGTCAAAGGTGAACACTTTTGCCTTTTCCCTGCGGTCCAGTCCAGGCTTTTCAAGTTCTGAACGAATATCCTCCAAGGTGGGTAGTCCAACTTCGGCGGTGCAATATTTTTGTAGGTCTATGTCTTTAAGGAGCGTTTTGTTGCCAATCAAGGAAAGAATTTCGGTTCCTTTATCTTTTGCCATTTGTTTTACGATACCGTAACTCTCTGGGTGAACGGCAGAATCGTCAAGCGGATTTTCAGCATCTTTAATACGTAGAAATGCCGCCCCTTGTTCAAACGCTTTGCCGCCTAAACGAGGAACATCCATAATATCTTTTCGGCTTTTAAAAGCTCCTTTTTCCTTTCTTTGGCTTACAATATTCTCCGCTAATTTAGGACCAATACCAGATACATAACTTAATAGTGAAACACTGGCAGTATTGATATTTACGCCGACGGAGTTTACACAACTTTCAACTACCGTATCTAACGAAGTTTTTAGCTTGTTTTGGTCTACATCATGTTGGTATTGCCCTACACCAATAGATTTAGGGTCTATTTTTACCAGTTCCGCAAGTGGATCAGCCAAACGCCTGCCAATAGAAACGGCGCCACGTACGGTAACATCATAATTGGGAAACTCTTCTCGCGCAATTTTAGATGCGGAATAGATGGAGGCACCAGCTTCGCTCACTACAAAAACTTCAACGGGATTGTTGAATAGTACTTTCTTTACAACTTGTTCCGTTTCTCTTGACGCTGTGCCGTTGCCAATGGCAATAGCTTCAATTTTATACGCATTTGCCAATGAGCTTAATTTTTTGATAGCTCCGCCAACATCGTTTTGTGGTGCATGTGGGTATATGGTTTCATTGTGTAGCAGATTGCCTTGGGCATCTAAACAAACCACTTTGCAGCCCGTTCTAAAACCAGGATCAATGGCAAGTATACGTTTTTCTCCCAAAGGAGCGCCCAATAATAATTGTCTCAGATTATTGGAAAATACAGCAATGGCATCATCGTCTGCTTTTTCCTTTGCCGCTTTTAAAAGTTCGTTGGATAAAGAAGGAAACAATAATCTCTTATAGGCATCTGCCAAAGCCATTTCAATTTGTTGGGCACAGGCATTATTTGTTTTTATAATTCTGTTTTCTATTCGGTCTAATAATCGTTCATCATCCAATTCAATTTTAACCCGAATGAATTTTTCAGATTCTGCACGAAGTATGGCTAATAATCTGTGTGACGGACATTTGTTCAAAGGCTCGCTCCAATCAAAATAATCTCGGAATTTCTGTGCCTTTTCATCATCTTTTTTTGTGCCGATCACTTTGGTGTTAATAATAGCAAATCTTGCTAATTGAGATCTGATAGACGCTCTAATATCAGTTCTTTCATTGATCCATTCAGAAATAATATGGCGTGCACCTTCTAAAGCATCATCTTCATTTTCAACAGTATTGCTAAGGTATTTAGATGCCGTAAACTCAATATCATCATTACGTTGCGCCATAATGATTTTTGCCAAAGGCTCTAGTCCGTTTTTACGTGCAACTTCGGCTTTTGTTTTTTTGCTTTTTTTGAAAGGCAAATAAAGATCTTCTAATTGGGTAAGATCTTCTGCGCGCTCAAATTTTTGTTGTAGTTCTGTTGTAAGTACGCCTTGCTCATCAACTGCCTTTATAATTGCTTTTTTACGTTTTTCAAGCGCTTCAAATTGTTCCTTGAATTGAACAATGGCTCCCACTTGTACTTCATCTAAATTGCCGGTTTTTTCTTTACGGTATCTTGATATAAAAGGTATGGTGCAATCGGCATTTAAAAGCTCAATGGTATTCTGTATTCCTTTTTCGGGCAGTTGGGTGTGTTTAAGTATAAAGGGCAGTAATTGCATGTAAAATCGTTTAGAACTTTTAAAAATACCCATTATTAGGTATTGAAATCAAGGTGTAGACCTATTTATCTAAAAACAAAAAGCTTTGGTGATTAACCAAAGCTTTTAATGATATATTCTGTTTGGTTTAATTAATGGTCAATCCATTACCAACTCCATCCTCGTCAGGATTTACAAATACCAATTTTCCATCGGCATTTTCTGTCATCAAAATCATACCTTCGCTATCAACACCACGCAATGCTCTTGGTGCTAGGTTGACTAACACCGTTACCTTTTTACCAACAATTTCTTCTGGTTTAAAGCTTTCTGCAATACCGGAAACTATGGTTCTGACATCTAATCCGGTATCAACCTTAAGTACTAAAAGCTTTTTGGCCTTCGCCATTTTCTCAGCTTCGATAATGGTACCTACACGCATATCCAATTTAGAAAAATCATCAAAGGTAATCGTATCTTTTTGTGGCATTACTTGTTTGTTTTCGTTCTCGTTCGCTTTTTTGGTCGCTTCTAACTTATCTAACTGAGTTTGTATTTCAGCATCCTCAATTTTTCTGAAAAGTAATTCTCCTTTATTTATTTGATGCTCAGGTTTCAATAATGCTTCTTTATTAGAAACATCGTTCCAGTTAAGACTTTGGCTACGCTCAGTCCCCGAAGAAGATAGATTTAAAATATTCTTCAATTTATTAGATGTAAATGGTAAAAATGGCTCACTTAAAACAGCTAAACCTGCAGCTATTTGTAAAGCTACGTTCATAATTGTTTTTACGCGTTCTTCATCTACCTTAATGACCTTCCATGGTTCTTCATCGGCTAAATATTTATTCCCCAAACGGGCAAGGTTCATTAATTCCTGACCAGCTTCTCTAAAACGGTAGCGCTCAATAGAAGTTGAAATGATTTCAGGGTATTTTGATAATTGCTCAAGTGTTTCTGCATCAACGTTGGTTAAACTACCTGTAGCTGGTATTTTGCCATCATAATATTTGTTGGTCAGTACAACTACCCTGTTAATGAAATTACCTAAAATGGCAACTAATTCATTGTTGTTACGTGCTTGAAAATCTTTCCAAGTAAAATCATTATCCTTTGTTTCCGGTGCGTTTGCTGTAAGTGTATAACGTAGCGAATCTTGCATTTCTGGAAAATCCACTAAATATTCATGTAACCAAACCGCCCAATTTTTAGATGTAGAAAGCTTGTTTCCTTCTAAGTTCAAGAACTCGTTTGCAGGAACGTTTTCCGGTAAAATATAGCTTCCTTCTGCCTTTAGCATGGATGGGAAAATAATACAGTGAAAAACAATATTATCCTTACCTATAAAGTGCACCAATTTAGTGTCTTTATCTTTCCAATACGGTTCCCAGTCTTTTCCTTCACGAGCAGCCCATTCTTTGGTAGATGAAATATATCCGATCGGGGCATCAAACCATACGTATAATACTTTTCCTTCTCCGCCTTCAACAGGTACCGGTATACCCCAGTCTAAATCCCTGGTGACAGCTCTTGGCTCTAAGCCACCATCGATCCAAGATTTACATTGACCGTAAACATTTGGTTTCCAATCGTCCTTATGCCCTTTTAATATCCAATCTTTAAGAAAATCCTCATATCTGTCCAATGGTAAGAACCAGTGTTTTGTTTCTTTGGTGGTAGGTACTGTTCCGGTAATGGTCGACTTCGGATTTATTAAATCCGTCGCATTTAAACTTGACCCACAATTTTCACACTGATCACCGTATGCCTCTTCATTTCCACACTTTGGACACGTACCTATTACAAAACGATCAGCTAAAAATTGCTGGGCTTCCTCATCATATAATTGGGCTGTAGTTTCCTCTATGAAGTCTCCTTTCTTGTAGAGTGTCGTAAAGAAATCCGATGCTGTTTTGTGATGAACGGGAGCAGAGGTTCTAGAATAATTATCGAATGTAATACCAAAATCCATAAACGATTGCTTAATTATTGCGTGGTATTTGTCAATAATATCTTTTGGGGTAACGCCTTCTTTTTTAGCTTTCATTGAAATGGCAACACCATGTTCATCGCTACCACAAACAAAGGCGACATCTTTACCTATTGATCTTAAGTAACGGGCGTAAATATCTGCAGGCACATAAACACCGGCCAAATGACCAATATGAATTGGACCATTTGTGTAAGGTAGTGCTGCAGTAATCGTATATCTAGAGGGTGATTTAATATCGGACATCAAAATAAATTAAGCCACAAAAATACTGAATTTGCTGGGAGAATTACTAATATCCGAGCAATTGAAATTATCGTCCTAATGAAACTATGGTCAATATAGGATTGGTAAGTGAAGTAAATATTAGGGAGGTTACTGATAAATATACTAAAACGAATAAAAAAAAGTTCTATTGTAAGAAAAAACTTATTTTTTAACTAAAATATATAAGCTATGGCAGTTGGTGATTCAAAAAAACTAAAGCTAGATAAAAGTTTAGAAAAGTTAGATATAGAAGGAAAGAGCGTTGAGAAAAACATTAAGAATGTGGCTTTGGTTCACAAGAACAAAAACCATAGGGTTATTAAAGAATTAAGATTTGAATCTAAGATGAACAATTCTAAACTTACATAAAAAAAGCCCTATTTACATGTTGCAAATAGGGCTTTTTCATTTGTGGGAAACAAACTAGGCTACCATAACAGATTTACTCATCTTTTGATTCTGTACATTGATTCTATAGATGTATTTACCTGTAGATAACTGTTCGGGCATGCGCTCTCGTATATTTATTTCTGTAGAACCTTCTAACATCATTTCGTTGAAAACGGTGCCTACTTTCTGTCCTAAAATATTATAAAGTTGAATATCTACGTGTGCAGAAAAGGGCATTTCTAGGTAGATATGTGGTGTTTGATCCGTAGGGTAGAATGGTTTATGTACCACAGCGTTCAATAAATCTGGAGTTATAGGTGTTTCGGCCTCTTCCCCTGGCGGTACCGGTGGCGTTACTTCACCATCACTGTAAGCTATATCTGGAAATGGTTCTCCACTACAACTAAAACCTAAATCTACCGGAACATAGGGTTTGTAATTCAATAAATGTGCCTCTACCAATGGAATGTCAACGCATAGCCACTCTGCTAATACCGTGGCGTACAGATCTCTAAAATCCATTGTATATTCTAAATTACCTCTTCCGTCCGGGTCATCTAAAGTGGGATGGTCACCTACAAAAGCACTACCGTTTAAGCCTGATCCAAAGAACAATGTTGGTGTGGCCTTACCGTGATCGGTACCATTAGAACCATTCTCGAAAATACGTCTACCAAATTCAGAAAAAGTCATGCTTAATACTTTATCATCTTGTTGAGTAAATGCAATATCTTCATAGAAGTTATTTACGGCTACAGATAAGTTGGTCATTAAACGTGCATGTGCCTGTGGTTGATTGCCATGGGTATCAAATCCTCCCATAGAAATCATATAAACCTTAGTACCCAAATTACCTTTGATCAATCTTGCTATAAGAGCCAGTTGGCGGGCAAAACTATTATCTTGATATTCAACTTGGTTTTGTCCACGTGTGTAAGCGTCGTGAATAATGCCTGAATATTCATAGGTTGTATTGGCAACACCTCTTAAGAACTTTAATTGATCACCGTACATACAATTGTTGAACAAAGTATCTTCTAGACCATAAACTACACCAGATTCGGCTATTTCTTCTAATTGGTCCACATTTGAGGTGACAAAGGCATAATTGGTTTCGTCTCCTTGAAAGACCAAACTACCGAATTGTCCAATTTGAATGGCAGCAGGTGCTGCTGGCGGATTTACTAAATAATCTGGGTAAATACTTTCAAAGTGCCTACCCATCCAACCAGTATTTAGTCCACTAAAACCCGTAGTTTCTATGTCTGTATTGGCAAAAATATCTGAACCTGTAAAGTGTGATAAACTTTGACCTTCATATCCTACACCATGAACAGCTTTAAACTGACCTTGATCCCACATTGGGGCAATGGAATTCATATAGGAAGGAACACCAAATTCATCGGTCAATTTAAGTACTTTACTTTCTGGTATATATATGTTGGGTCTTGCATTTGCGTAACTATCATATTGTTCAATAGGAATAACGGTGCTTAGCCCGTCATTACCGCCAGATAAGCGAATAAGTATTAGTATATTATCTGTTTCCGCGCCCGAAATTGCTGCAGACAATGCAGATGGGGCAGAAGCTGAAAGCATGTTGGAACCTAACATCATTGAGCCTGATCCCGCAATGCCCATTGCTTGTAAAAAAGAGCGTCTGCTCCATGTTTTATGTTCTTCATCATGACCTTCGTGATGTAGGCCTTTAAATGGGGTATGGTGTGTATTGCACATAGATGTAGGTGTTATTTTAATTGAAACTCAGGTTGTCTCGCTAAATATTGAAAAAGTAGATATACTTGAAAAGGTGCTTGTGGCCAAGTGGCCAAGGTCCAAGATTCTTGGTTGCCACCTTCATAATACACATCTTCAACATCACTCCTGAAAATTGTAAACGCTTTGGCATATTCATCTTCATTTAAAAGTCCTTTGGAGAGAATAAAATCGATTATTAGCCTTGCAACTTCATCTGGGTTAGAACTGGTTAAGCCTGCATTACCGGATATTTCTAAACCAAAAGACCTAAATTGTTCATTATCGGCCATGTAGAAATTCTCTAAAATACTCTCTATGGTAAGCCATCTCCCGATCATAAAATTAGTGTTGATCCAAGATCGGTCTCTTTGCCAACCGGCAACATCAAATGGTTCAAATATCTCTTGACTTAGCAATGCGCTATAATTTACCATTTCGGCTACATTGGTATCGGTATAGGCAAAACCAGATTCGTTGAGTGTGTTAAAATAGAAATCTACAGGGCTCTTTATAATAACCCCAATAGCTTCATCGTCAAAAAAATGTTGACTCTTGAATAAAAGTCTTAGAACCGGTGCTAGTTCAAAATCATTGGAAACAAAGGTAGCTGCCATGCCATCGATTATAACTTGTGCGTTATTGGCATCATCCCTAGAGTCTGGGTGAACAAAGAATTCGTATAGTTTTCTACAAATAAATTCGGCTATTTCAGGAGCCCTTTGCTCAAAAAGAATATTGATGACATCATCATAGCCCCAATTACCTGTTTGGCCCAAAATGGTTTTACTACCGGCATCGTGCTTGGTAGCATCAAAGGCTACTGGAGAACAACCAATTTCACCACGTTCTACATAACCGCTCAAAGCCTTGGCAGTTTCAATAATATCTTCTTCCGTATAAGCGTTGCCCTCACCTAAAGTAAAGAGCTCATACAACTCCCTTGCATAATTCTCATTGGGGTTGTTACCGTTGTTATATACACCATCTAGATAATACAACATGGCATTTGTAAGCCCTATTTCTCTGGTAAAGGTTCTAAAATTACCTATTGAGTTTCTTTGTAAACATTCTATATATTCATATAAATAGGAGTTGCAGTTATACACCTCTAATTCCGTAACAAAATGGTTACTCCAAAAAAAGCTTAACCTATCTCTTAAATTATTGTTCAACAAGCTATTGGCATATGCTAGCTGAAACTCGTTCTTCTGTTCTCTCTTTAATTGATTACTGGCATCATCATCTTCAGGATAATTGGCATTGGTCCATGTTGCCCAGGTAGGAGCAGTTATCGTGGGCATATTCAACGCTTCATCAACCAACTGATCAACCAAGGTGCCGGCATTTTGTCCCGTAGCTTGGTCTATAGTGGCGACAGAGGCGCTAAACCCTAATCGTCTATATAAATGAGATGCTCTAAGCTGGTCTAAATTAGCTGTATACGGAGCAAGAGTAGAAGTATTACAATTAATGAAATATTCCATAGTCTTAAAATAGGCATTTGTATTACGTTCGTAGAGTTGGGGCTTCTATGCTAAACGTTTCGAAATTTGGTATAGTATTTAAAACTATCTATTTTCGATAATCTGAAATCAAATAACGAGAATTATCCTTATAATGGCGTCGAAATTCCTATATTTTCGATGAATTGCACAATTTGAGCACTACTACATGGGAAAACATAACGAATTTGGAAAGGAAGGAGAACAATTAGCGGTAGACTTCCTTATAAAGAATGGGTATGTCATTTGCTACAAAAATTATAGGTACTTAAAGGCGGAAATAGACATTATCGCTAGAAAGGATGATGTGCTGGCCATTGTTGAAGTCCGATCAAGAAGCTCAGATTTTCTAGAGAATATTGCTGAAACGGTTACACCGAAAAAAATAAAACTATTGGTCATGGCAGCTGACCATTATGTTAACGAGAATAATATGGATGTTGAGGTTCGATTTGATATTATTACCATCCTTAAAAATACCAAACAATTTCAACTTGAACATATAGAATCTGCATTCTTTCATTTTTGAATAATCTACTTAATTAGTAGATTTATATAAAAACATTTTGTTTTATTTATAACAAGTTGTTATATTTGCACAACAACCAGTTATAAAAATGAAAACAATATCGTCAGTCGTTGAAGAGTACATCAAGAAAAAACCATTTTTGCAAAGTGCTCTTGCTCAGGGAATCATCAATCTTACATCGCTATCTAGAATAGTAAAACCAGAAATTGAGCATGAATTAGGTAAGGATATTCGTAATGGTGCAATTGTAATGGCACTAAAACGCTTGTCCGATGACCTGGAATTTAGAGCAACCCACAAAATTCTTAAAGTATTAAAGAATATTGGTGAGATTACCGTAAGGTCTTCTTTGACCGATTATACTTTTTTGGCATCGGACAAAATATTGGTGCACCAAGCTAAGCTTCTTGAAGAGATCAACGATAACCAAGATGTGTTCTATACTTCTAGCCGTGGTGTTAACGAAATAAACATTGTTATTAGCAATGTGATGGACAAAACGGTTGAAAAGCTTTTTAAGGATGAAAAATGTACACAAAAAGCAGAGGAACTTTCTTCCATAACGGTAAAATTACCTGCTGAAAATGTTTCTGTACCCGGAATTTATTATTTTATTTTTCAGCGTTTAGCTTGGGAAGGCATTGTACTTTATGAAGTAATTTCTACAACCAATGAGTTCACTATTCTTGTTAATGACGAACAAGTAGATATGGCATTCAAAACTATTAAGGATTTAAAATCTCTTTAATTTTCTAGAAATTCAACCACCTCTTTATCAGATTCGGGTTTAGCCAAAAATCGTTTTTCGCTATCCAAGATAAAATAGGTTGGTGTACTTTGAATACCAAAGGTTTTGGCATAATCACTTTCCCATTTGCCTAAAGCAATGGCGTGGTTAAATGCAGGTAATGTGGCAGATACTTTTTTCCAATTAATGGCATCGTCCTCTAAACCAACGGCTATTACCTTTAAATCTTCATATTCTTTAAGTTCTTTATGAAGTGTAGGTAGTTCTTTTAGACAGTGAGAACATGTGCTGCTCCAAAAAATAAGTAAGTAGTTTTCTGCTGGGTCAATGGTTGAAAGTGATTTCTTCTTACCATTGATTTCCCAGGTTATGTTGGGGGATATTGCACCAATTCTTAACCGTGAAGCCATTTCTAGATCATCTACAAGTTTTTGGTCATTGTTAGCTATTGCTGCTTTTTTCAAAAAATTTTTAAAAATGTAATCTTGAACTTCTGCCATACCGTTGGCATCCGCAATATTCCATAATTGGTGAAATGATCTTACTTGAAAACCTGTAGATGTATTCGCAATCTTAGAAGCGGTAACATTTACATTTTTAATGACTTCTGTAATTAATTGTTCTTTGGTGGTAATATTCACCGGTAATGCTGAGAAAACGTAACTGGCAAATTTATCGGTCAAAAAATTAGAGCCCTGTAGTATAGGATCATTGATAGTTAAATGATCAAAATGATGCTGTTTTTTATTTTTCAGGAAGGTTTCTAGATTCTCATATTCGGTGGGCAAATAACTACGGTTGGCCTTTATGAATTTATGAGCAATTGTATTGGCATGGTTCTCCTCGTATGTATCTTGAAGTGTTTGTAACTCTTTAAGAATGGCCATGTATTCTTTTTTTGAATCTTTGCCTAGCTCATAATATTCCAATAAACGGTCTTGTGCAGTTGTTATTTTTGAAAAATATTCATTGTACCATTTATTTTCTATTGAGTTGGTTATAGTCAGCCCATCTTGAAGGTCAAAATTGAATTTTACCTCTTCTTTTTTATCATAGATGATATCAATGTAAAACTCATCTTGTGGTACTGCATAAACTAGTCTGTACATGCCTGCCTGTGCGGTCACGGGCATTTCTAAAGTAAATGCACCCTCTTTAACAGCGGTGTCTTTAGTGTAACGTTCACCATTGGGGGTGAGCTCATAGGCAATGAGCCATTTAAAATCTTTTGCCGGGGAAAAATTGCCGCTTATAGAACCTTGCGCTTGTATACTTATGGTAATAAAAAAGATGCAAAAACGTAAAAATACTCTCATGCTGAATTAAAAAACAATTAATATACCAATTACCTTGCTAGCACCTGTAAATAAAGATGTTGATTTGAAAGGTATTGTTTTGGTCATTGACGAAGTGAAGATTTTAATATTCACGGTATAAAAGTACTAATAGACCCGCAATTGAAAGCTTTAATTTTGAAAAGGTTATGATAATTCTTTTTCAATTTCCATGTGGCCAAGAGCCTCTGAAATTTTCAGTATTTCTTTTTCATGTACAAAGCCATCTGATAATGCAACTTCATCTAAGAGTTGGGCAAGAGCCTTTTTTTTGGGCAGGGACATTGCACTTAAAATCTTATAGGCTAAATCTTTATTTAAATTACGGGCTTGACCTATAAAGAAACTGTCAAAAGTAAAGCGATCCATTAGTTGGGTAAGAAATTGCATTTCTGCAGGAGCAACCTTGCTATCGGCTAAAATAACATAGTCAACCATTTTTACCACAGCTAGCTTTTCTTCCTTTGTGTAATTCATCATACTTTTAGTTATTCCGTTTCTTCGCCTAAGCCTATATTTATAAATGTTTCTATGATTAGATCCATTTCTTTTTTATGAATTGCACCGTCTGATATAGCAACCTCATCTAAAATTTGGGCCAAAGCTTTCTTTTGATCATGGGGCAAATTATAAAGGGTTATTAAGGCATTGTCGTAATCCAATTTCTTTGCACGTTCTAAAAATTTATTATCAAAACCGATAATGTTCTTTAGTTTGTTTAAGGTTTCTAATTCCGCGGGGTGAATTTTACCATCTGCCTCTATAACCTCATAAATCATTTTTACAAAGGCCGCTTTTACAAAATCTTCAAACTCCATGTACTTTTTTTTGGAGCTGAAAGATAAGAAAAACAAGAGGATATCTTATTGACTTTAACTACTAGTTATTCACTAATATTATGGAGGCTATATTAACTTAAAAGGAGTAAGGACCATATACTGCATCTCTAAATTGCTTATGTAACCCTATCTGGTCATAAGGAAAAAGTTGTACGAACAATACAGCCGTTAATTGATTTACGGGGTCTACCCAAAATAAGGTGGATGCCGCACCGTCCCAATAAAATTCGCCAACCACACCGTTATTTTCTTCTGGCGTTTTTGGTGGTGCCACCCTAACGGCAAAGTCAATGCCAAAACCAACCTGACCTTTGCTGGGCAACCAAGAACGTTTGTTAACACTATCAGGCAAGTGGTTGGTAGCCATAAGTTTTACCGTTTCTGGTTGTAATACCTGTACGCTATCTAAACTTCCTTGATGGACTAGCATTTGTGCAAAACGCATATAATCATCTAAGGTTGAAGTCAGTCCAGAGCCACCACGTGTAAGTGGCCAATGTGCCGTATAATTACTATAGGTTGTAGTATCTTTAACTAACTCACCTTCACCTTTTCTAATATATAATTTTGAGAATCTATCTCTATCTTTTTTAGGTACGAAATATCTGGTTTCATCCATTTTTAAAGGAGATAATACATGTTGTTGTACGTATTCACTGTAGGGGATTCCTGAAATTCTTTCTACCAATAAAGCTTGTACATCTACACTGGGACCATATTCCCATTGTGCACCTGGCTGAAACCATAAAGGTACTTTTGCCATTTTTTCCGCCATTTGAGTAAGTGTGTTTTCTCTATTCATAGCATCTGCCTTACGAAATAACTTGCTTAGGCCAGGAATGTCGTCCCTGTTGGGAAAACCAGCGGTATGCCTGGTTAGATCTCTAATGGAAATTTCTCTCTTTAGTGGTTCGGTTTTCATTTTGCCATTTTCATCTACACCAGCATACACGGTCATATTTTCAAACTCGGGAATGTACTTTGATAAAGGGTCATCTAGTTTGAATTTTCCCTGCTCAAATAAAGTCATTAGAGCCGTACCCGTAATTGGCTTGGTCATGGAGTATATTTGAACTATAGTATTTCTTTGCATTGGTTTTTCTAAGGCGATATCGGCATAACCAAAAGCATTATAATATACCTCTTCTCCATTTTCAAAAATGAGTGCAGAAGCACCGGCAATATTTCCAGATTGTACGAAAGCGTTGAGTACCGAGTCTATTCTTGCTTTTGCAGTAGTGGTAATTATTTTGTTATGGATTATAACTTTCTCAGGTGCTTTGCCCTTAGGTTCTTCTTTACAAGAGCAAATAATCAATAAGGCGAGAAGTGGGAGTAGAACTTTTTTCATGAACAGTACATTGGTGGTGAAACAGTTAAAGGTATAAAATTATACACTTGACAATTAATTGTTTACGCAATAAGCTCATGAATTTTTTTCCATATTACCGTGTTGACCTGCATTCCTTCTTTAATGGATTTTGACCTTTGTTTTAAAGTTCTTTCCCCAGGGTAGTAGGTTCTGTCTCCCTTTGAGATTGGACTGCTGTCATGGGTAAAACCAATAATTTCGTTTAGTAGTTTTTCTTGAATTTCTGTATCCTTAAAGGTTGATGGGTCTATGCATAGAAATACTTGTGATAACGCGGTTTCATCTTTTTCTAAGCCTATTTTATACGTTGAGTTTCCTGCTGACAATAAAGTGGCCAACATATCTAAAATCATTGATAGTGCAGATCCTTTCCAATAGCCAACGGGTAATGCCTTACCAGAATCAATAATGGTTTTTGGGTCTTTACTTAAATTTCCGTCATTATCCCATCCACCGTCAAAGGGTAAATCTTGGTCGTTTAAAGCTAAACTTTGCATTTTCCCGAAAGAATATTGTGATAGTGCCATGTCTAAAACTACATGTCCATTTTTACGTGGAATACCAATGACTAATGGGTTATTGCCAATCCTATTTTCTTTTCCGCCCCAAGCTGGCATATTAGGTATAGTGTTTGTAAAAAGTATAGAGATGCATCCTTTTTCAGCTGCTTGCCAGGCATAAGTGCCACCGCGCATCCAATGATTGGTATTTCTAAGGGCAACTAAGCCCATGCCGTACGTTTTAGCCATATCAACAGCCCTGTTCGTACATTTTATGGCGTTGAGTACGCCAGATGCTCGGTTGCCATCCCATCTTTCTATACTTCCCATAGCAGTAACTTTACTTGCTGTGGTGTCTATATTAATTAACCCCTTTTTTACGTAATCTATAAATACGGGTATTCTATTGATACCATGGGAATATATGCCATCAATTGTGCTTTCGGTATGTATACGGGCCAATGTTTTTGCCTGTTCTTTTGGAAAATTGTATTTGGTGAACAAAGTCGCCAATACAGTTTGCATTTCTTGTGAAGAAACTATGGTGTGGTTCAAAACGGTTTATTTTAAATTCTACCGTTAAGATACATAAGTTGCTACGGATAATAAATTAATATAGAGTCAACACAATTATTGTAACAGGATATGATTAAGCTTTTTTAGAAACGCCTATCTCTGAAAATACATGACGTATTACATCACTTTCCTTTTCATGCACATAGCCATCTGAAATAGCGACCTCTTCTAAGATTTCTACCAGTTTACTTTTTTTATCTTCAGTCATTTCCTTTAGAATAAGTACACTTTGATCAATGTCTATGGTGCGTGCCTGAATTAAGAAATTACTATCAAAATCAATAATGGGCATTAATTTGCTAAGGGCATTAATTTCACCTTCATGTACTTTACCGTCTGCAATGATTACAGAGTCTATAAGATGGACGATCGCCAATTTTTCTGAGATGTCAAATTCCATTTTATACTGTTGTTTTTTCTTTACTTTCAAAGGGTCTTAATGCTAAATAAGCTCTGTCAATTGATCTTATACTATCAAAAACCAATAAAAGTCTTAGACCATTACGGGTCTGTTTTTCTTTGATCTTGCATTGCTGAGCATGTGATTGTACATATTGTAATACTTTGGTAAATGTTGAAGTTTGATAAAAGGCCGATTGTTGGTCACTTATAAAATAACCGATCATTTTACCTTGTTTCATTACAATTTTCTCTAAACCAATGCTGTTAGCAATCCATTTTATACGTACTGAATTCAGTAAATCTTGAGCTTCATCGGGCAATTCGCCAAAACGGTCTACAAGCTGTGCTTCAAATTTTTGAAGGGCTTCCTCATCCTTTACTTGATTCAGTTCTGTATATAACGTTAGTCTTTCTGTTATATTATTGATGTAGTCATCCGGGAAAAGTAATTCAAAATCAGAATCTATCTGTGTTTCTTTTACAAATATCTTTTCTTGCTTGCCTTCAACTTCATCATAAAGGTCTTTAAATTCATTTTCTTTTAATTCCTCTATAGCTTCGGCAAGAATTTTTTGATAGGTTTCAAAACCAATTTCATTGATAAATCCGCTTTGCTCACCACCCAATAGGTCTCCCGCGCCTCTAATCTCCAAATCTTTCATGGCAATGTTAAAACCACTGCCCAGTTCTGTAAATTGTTCTAAAGCCTCAATTCGTTTGCGGGCATCTGTAGTCATTACTTCATAAGGCGGTGTAATAAAATAACAGAACGCCTTTTTATTACCACGACCAACTCTACCGCGCATTTGGTGCAAGTCGCTTAACCCAAAATTGTTGGCATTATTAATGAAAATTGTGTTGGCATTGGTAACATCTAAACCACTTTCAATTATTGTTGTCGATACCAGAACATCAAACTCACTATTCATGAAGCCCAGCATTAGCGCCTCTAGTTTTTTGCCGTCCATTTGACCGTGGCCAATACCTACTTTTGCGTCCGGCACTAATCTCTGGATCATTCCGGCCACTTCTTTTATGTTTTCAATACGGTTGTGAATAAAGAAGACTTGTCCACCTCTTTCAATCTCATAGCTTACCGCATCCCTAATAGTTTCTTCGTTAAAACGGATTACCTGACTTTCAATGGGGTATCTATTTGGTGGTGCTGTGGTTATGGTAGATAAATCTCTGGCTGCCATTAAACTAAACTGAAGTGTTCTTGGTATTGGCGTAGCCGTCAACGTTAAAACATCTACATTTTCTTTAATTGATTTTAATTTGTCTTTTACGGCAACCCCAAATTTTTGTTCTTCATCTACAATTAAAAGTCCTAAATCTTTGAATTGGACATTTTTGTTGACCAGTTGATGCGTACCAATAATAATATCTACTTTGCCCTCACCTAAACGTTGAATGGTCTCTTTTTTCTCTTTTGCCGTTCTAAACCTATTTAAATAATCTACGGTTACCGGCATATCTTTTAAACGTTCGGAAAAAGTTCTATGATGTTGAAAAGCCAAAATAGTAGTTGGTACCAAAACAGCAACTTGCTTGCCATTATCCACTGCTTTGAACGCGGCCCTAATGGCTACTTCGGTTTTACCGAAACCTACATCGCCACATATTAAACGGTCCATAGGGCGTTCACTTTCCATATCGCGCTTTACGTCTTCGGTAGCTGAACTTTGATCGGGCGTGTCTTCGTAGATGAACGAAGCTTCTAGTTCATTCTGTAAATAACTGTCTGGATTATATTGGAACCCTTTTTCCAATCTTCTTTTTGCATAGACCTTAATAAGGTTGAAGGCAATTTTCTTGACCCTGGATTTTGTCTTATCCTTTATTTTTTTCCACGCACCAGAACCAAGTTTGTAAATTTTTGGCGGAGCACCATCCTTACCGTTGAACTTGGATATTTTATGTAAAGAATGTATGCTTACGTATAAAATATCTCGTTCGCCGTACATTAATTTAATGGCTTCTTGCTTTTTACCTTCAACATCTATTTTTTGTAATCCGCCGAATTTTCCAATTCCGTGGTCAATATGGGTTACATAATCACCAATTTCAAGCTTGTTCAGCTCTTTTAACGTTATGGCCTGTTTTTTGGCATAACCGTTCTTTAAGTGGAATTTATGGTAACGTTCAAATATTTGATGGTCAGTATAGCAAACCAGTTTTTGGTCGTCATCTATAAAGCCTTGAAAAAGGGGCGAAACAATGGTTTGGTAATGAACTTGTTGGTTTACTTCTTCAAAAATGTCATGAAAACGTTTTGCCTGTTGTTCACTGGCACAGAATATAAAATTGGTGTATTCTTTGTCTTTATAGCCATTTAAATTTTCGATTAATAAATCGAACTTTTTGTTGAAAGATGGTTGAGGTTTTGAGTGAAATTCAACAAGATTGGGCGCATCTTTATGAGCATCTTGACTTAAAACCGTAAAACCGGAAAGTTGCTCCCTAAATTCATTGCCTCCCATAAAAAGTTCTTCGGGCTCGGCATGTTTTATATCTTTTGAGAGTTTTGTGAATGCTTCCTTTGCTTTGCCGAAGAAATCATCTAATCTGTCATATAATAAATCGGTGTTTTTAGCAAATACCAATGTTTTAGAGGCAACATAGGTTAAAAAGCTTTGGCGTTTTTCAACCAAAAACTTATCTGCCATATTTGGCACTATGGTAATTGATTTTATCTTCTCTTTTGAAAGCTGCGATTCAACATCGAAAGTACGTATGCTGTCTATTTCATCTCCAAAAAATTCAATTCTATAAGGTTCATCGTTAGAAAACGAATAGACATCTACAATACCGCCCCTAACTGAAAACTCTCCAGGTTCAGTTATGAAATCTACGCGTTTAAACTTATACTCAAAAAGTATTTCATTTAAAAAGTCTAAAGAAAGCGTATCCCCTAACTTCATTTTTAGGGTATTCTTGTCCAATTCTTTTCTGGTGACCACTTTTTCGAACAGCGCATCTGGGTAGGTGACAATTACCGCAGGTTTTTTTCTGGAATTTATTCTGTTCAATACCTCTGCCCGTAAAAGCACATTGGCATTGTCTGTCTCTTCAATTTGGTAAGGTCTTCTATAGCTGCCCGGGTAGAATAGCACATGGTCTTCACCAATTAGCCGTTCTAGATCGTTAAGGTAGTAGGCCGCCTCTTCCTTATCATTGAATATCGCCAAAAACGGTCGGTCTTCAGATTCGAAAATACTAGAAAGTACAAAGGATAACGATGACCCTACAAGACCTTTCAGTTCAATATTTTTTGTTCCTGATTGTTCAGATTCGGCAATAGCGTTTTGCAGTTTCCCTATTTGGGGAGACTGGGCATACCGTTGTTGGATAGAAGAATGACTCAACAGTTTAAATTTTTGCAAATATACGTATACCTAATTAATGGATACCACTCATTATTATCACATATGGGCTACGCATTACCCTTAAAAAGTTGGAAATTGTGGTGAAGCTAATAAAGTAAGGTTTATGGAAGAGATTGCATTTGATGTTTTTGTAATAGGAAGTGGTATCGCCGGGCAAACTGTGGCAAAATCATGCGTAGAGGCTGGTTTGAAAGTTGCTGTAGCCGATAACCGTGAGTTTGGAGGTACCTGTGCAAACAGAGGTTGTGATCCCAAAAAAATATTATTGGGGGCAATGGAGGCTTATGAACTTAGTAAAAATTTGAAGGGGAAAGGCGTTGCCAAAACACCTAGGATTAACTGGGGCAAGTTGCAAAAGTATAAACGTAATTTCACCGTTAACGTGCCTGTTGCTACAGAGCGGGTTTTAAAAGAGAAAGGCATTCATCTCTTTCACCAATCTCCAAAGTTTATTGATGAGCGAACGTTACTGGTGGAGGGTAAAAAAATAAGTGCCCAAAAAATTGTAATTGCTACAGGTCAAGTACCTAGAAAAATAGAAATTAAGGGCTCAAAACATTTTAAGAATAGTGATGATTTTCTGAACCTTAAAAAATTGCCAGAGCATATTGTTTTTGTCGGTGGTGGTTACATTGGGATGGAGTTTGCCCACATGGCCGCACGCGCAGGAGCAAAGGTCACTGTTGTAGATACGGGTAAACGACCATTACATGCATTTGATCCGGACTTGGTGAAGGCACTGAAAAAGTATTCTGAATCTTTAGGTATTACTTTCATTTTTGAGGCGAAACCAACTTCACTTAAAAAGAAACGAAAGAAACATATTTTAAGCTATGAGGTTAAAGGTGGTATAAAAACTATTGAAGCCCATATGGTTTTTAATACTGCAGGTCGTGTACCGGCATTGGCTGAGCTAGATTTGGATAAGGGTAATGTTGATTTTACAGATAGCGGAGTAGTCACCGATGACTTTTTGCAAAGTAAGAGCAATGTCAATGTTTATGCCTGCGGAGATGTGTCTGACAAAAATTTGCCTTTGACCCCTCTTTCTGGAAGACAAGGTTATGTAGTTGCAGAGAATATTATCAATGGAAATAAAAAAGAATTGGAAGTACCTGTAGTACCTTCTGTAGTTTTTACCTTACCAAATTTGGCTACCGTAGGTTATTCTGAAGAAGAAGCCCGTACTAGATATAAAAATATCATTGTTAATTATGAAGTGTCTACAGTTTGGTTCAATGCCAAGCGCATAAATGCACCGTTGTATGCCTACAAGGTAATTTTAAACGAAAGAACAAGAGAGATTGTTGGGGCTCACTTAATTGGTCCTAATGCTGGTGAGACCATAAACATTTTTACCATGGCTATAAATAATAAATTGACAGATAGGGATATTAAGTCGACTATTTTTACGTATCCTTCGTGGGTAAATGATATTAAGAGTATGGTTTAATTCTTTTCCCTCAATCTTTCTTTCAGTTTTTTAAATGGGTTGGTCTCATGATTTTTCATGGCATGGATCGTAATTGCAACAAAAAGTATGATAACTCCTGTAATAGCTGCATAGGCAATGTACATATTGGACCCGTTGTGTCTTATAAAAATGGCAAATAATGCCCAAACACCAACCAAGGCAAACTCTCGCATGTTTCTTTTCCAAATCATCAATAGATTAATGATCGTAGCCGCTACAATCATATTGATCGTCCAGGCTTGTTCAGAAAGTATGCCCCCGTTCCAATCTAGTTTACTTAAATATGCCGCAATGTTGGCTATGGTGGCTACAGAAATCCATCCACTATAAAAACATATAGGCCACCAAACAAAAACTATTGTGGAAATCGGGGCATCCCAACGTTCCATATTTGTATTAAGAATAATTTTTATCAACGATAATAATATCCCTAGCATGATGAGTACTGAAAATCCTGTATAATTGTAGATGAAGGCAAACACCCAGCAACAGTTCAGTATATTGGCTATAAAGAACCAATACCCGGTCTGTTCTATAAAATTGCTTTTCTTGTTACTGTAGAAGGCTCTCTTTACTTGAAAAATACCATAGCCTAATAAGCCTAGAAATATAATGCCCCATATGGCAAAAGCATATCCGGCTGGGGTAAATAAGTTGTCATAACGCCTACTCATTTCACCTATAGTGGTGTCGTTAAGTGAAAAGGCTTGTGAAATATAATTCACGGCAATTACCAAAACGACAGATACCAAATTAAGTATGGATAACTTTTTTTTCATCCCTATAAAAATATCATAGATATTCTATAAAGGTATGCCCTTTAGCGTATTAAATGGACTATTTTCGTTTAAACCGCCTTTTTTTCACCTCTTTTATAGGTACGGGCAATACGGCATCACCCAAAAGGGCATAGACTTCACAGCCCTCACAAGGTTCTAGGGTATAGGTGCCCGTAAACTCTCCAAAAGCAGGTACGATCATTTGATGTTCCGTTTTGTAAAAGCAAGGTAAACGCACCGATTGCCTACCTAATCCACTCAATTTAATGGCGGGATGAATATGCCCTGAAAAATTGAAGAAACCATCGCGCTCCTCTGGATGATGTGTAAGTAGAAAAGAATCAAGCGTTAATTCTGGAATTACCTTAATATTTAGCGCTTCATATTTCAGCGGAGAAATGATATCGTGATTGCCACTTACCAATATAATTTCTTGAGATGTAGTTTGCACCCATTGCTCAAAAAGTGACCATTCTATATTTAAGGCAGAATGAAACAAATCGCCCAAAAACAGGATGGATTTTGGTTTAAAATGTTCAACGACCGCTGTTAACGCATCAAAATTTTGCTGTACGGCTTGTTGTGGTACCGCAGCGCCATATTTTCTAAAATGGGAAACCTTGCCCAAATGCACATCACTAATTAAAAGTATGGAATGCTTTTCCCAAAATAATGCGCCAGAAAAATGCATTTCAAAAATTTGATCATGTAGGGTAATAGAATGGGTCATTAAGACAAAATTACAAGAAAGTCCGGATAAATAATTTATTTTGATTTCAAGAATAGCAATTCCCCCTTTAGGGGTTAGGGGGCAAGGTTCTTTATTTCTTCATCAATAAGGCTGCCATTTTCTTAATACGGTCTGCTAGCTTTTCACTAGACAATTTTTCCCTGCTCATACGATCGGTAATCAGCGGGAAAGAAAACGGGGTAGGTTTTGCGCATTCTTTCCAAACAATTTCTTGCGTGGCAATGCGCTCTAACGATAATCGTAATCTCCCTTCTTCCAACTGGTGCTCAAAGGTTTCTGTAAAGGCTTGTTGGTAGAGTAAATTTTCTGGTTCGTAATCCCTAAACACGTCGAACAATAGCTGAGAACTGCTTTGCAAGTGCTTCATTTTAATACCTTTTTTTGGGTATCCAGTAAAGACCATACCACTTATAATGGCAACATCCCTAAATCTTCGTCGAGCCATTTCTGTGGCATTCAGACTTTTTTGCAAATCATCTAGCATAAAATCTGTAGTGAACAGGTCATTGTCCAATACTTGCTTAATGTCTATGGGTTGGTCGGATAATAGTTCAAAACCATAATCATTGAATGCCAGCGAAAATGTAATAGGCGATAATAGACTTATGCGATAGCCCAATAAACTGCCCATGGCTTCATGAACAAATCTGCCTTCAAAAGGGTAGAAGAGGTGGTGATACCCGTCTCTGGTCTTAAAGGTTTCAATTAAAAATTCCGAGGGTTTGGGTACAATGCTATCTCGTCTTTGCCTTTCAAAAAGTGGTGCTAAAGCCCTTATTTCTGCGGATTGATTTTTTAATGGTTCGCCTGAACTGTATAATTCATTTCGCAATAACTCTGACATTTGTGCGGAAAGGGTTAATCTACTTCCCATCCAACTAGAGATTTTGTTGGTTTTCTTGTTGCTATTGCGTACCTGAACCGTCATTTCTTTTATTCGGATGAATTCTAGATTTCTACCGGCAAATGTAAACACGTCGCCTTTGTTCAATTTAGAAACAAAAAACTCTTCTATAGATCCTATATATCCTCCTTTTTGGTACTTAACAGATAAGTTTACATCGCCAACAATAGTGCCTATTTGAAAACGATGCCGCATGGCAACACCACGGTTATTGACCTTAAATTTGCCATCCTCCTCAATTTCTACTTTTTTGTATTCATCATAGCTTTGTAGGCTTTGACTGCCCATCACCAAAAAATTCAATAACCATTGCCACTGGTCTTTGGTCAACGTTTGGTAGCAAAAAGTTTGCTTTACTTCTTGAAAAATTTCTTTAGGGTAGAATCCGTCAGATATTGCCAAGGTGGTCAAGTATTGTAAAAGCACATCATAACTGTTAAGGTAAGGTATACGGTCTTCTACCGTATTCAGCTTTACCGCTTTTTGCAAAGCCGATGCTTCAATAAGTTCAATGGCGTGGGTTGGTAAAAAATAAATGACACTTTCCTTACCGGGACTATGACCACTGCGACCGGCACGTTGTAAAAAACGAGCAACACCTTTGGGTCCTCCAATCTGTACCACCGTTTCTACAGGGGCGAAATCTACTCCAAGATCCAAACTTGAGGTACAAACCACCGCTTTCAACTGTTCATTACGAATTGCATTTTCAACCCAAACGCGAGTTTCTTTATTTATACTACCGTGGTGCATTGCCATTTCTCCCGCATATTCTGGGTGCTTTTCCAAGATTTTTTGAAACCAGATTTCACATTGGCTACGGGTATTGGTGAAGAGTAAAGTGGTCTTGCTATTATTGATTATAGGGACAACATCTTCTAAAAGATGTAAACCTAAATGACCACGCCATGGAAAGGTTTCCATTTTTTTGGGAATGATACTTTTAACCGTGATCTTTTTGTTGAGTTTGGCTTTTATGAGCACCGAGTTTTCTATCGTTTTAGAATCAATGCCCAACAAAACATCTCGTGCCTGTTCTAGATTTCCAATGGTTGCAGAGATGCCCCAAATTCTTAATTGCGAGGATATATTTTTTAAACGTGATAAAGCAAGCTCCATTTGTACGCCACGTTTTGTGCCCAAAATTTCATGCCATTCATCTACTACAATTGCCGAGCAGTCTTTAAAAATTTTATCATAACCTTTTGTAGCAAGAAGTAACTGAAGACTTTCTGGAGTGGTAATCAGCAGATCGGGCATTTGCTTTTTTTGTTGCGCCCGCTCTTTGGCGGTAGTATCTCCAGAGCGGATACCCACGGTCATCTGTGTGCCCAGGTCTTGCGTAATACGTTCTGCCGATTGCTTAATTTCTTGCGATAATGCACGTAATGGCGTTATCCAAATAGCTTTTAGCCCTTTTTTATGTTTGGTCTTGTAGTTAGGATTGCTCTTTATGTAATTTAAAACAATAGGAAACCATAAGGCATAGGTTTTGCCACTACCGGTTGGAGCATTTAGGAGTCCGTCTTTACCTTGTAGAAAAGCTTTCCAAGTATCTTTTTGGAACTTGAATGGTTTCCAGTTTTGCTCTTGAAACCAGTTTTCGGCTATATCGTAGAGTTCTTGTCTTTTTACCATTGCGAGTAAAGCGAAGCAATCTGTTTAATTTATTCTTGAATTTTATTTTTTGTTCCGAAACTTAAAGTTATCATCTAACCAATTAATGGAAAGATCACCCCATTCAGGATTCATTAAGTTTATTAACTCTTCCTTTTTTTTCCGATTGCCAGCTTTTAATTTCAATTCTCTTTTAAATGAATCTTCCACGTTTTCAAATTCCTCAAAATAAACTAGTATATCGCAATTGTATTTCTTGGTGAAAGCATTTGGATATATTCTGTTTTTATGTTCATTCATTCTTCTTTTAATATCATCTGTAGCTCCAACATAAAGAACTGTTTTATTTTTATTGGTTGTTATATAGACATATCCTTTCATTTTATTTAGGCTTGTGAAATCAACAGATGTAAATTAACTATTTGTTTTTTATTTAACAGATTCCTTCGCTTCGCTCGGAATTAATCCCTTCAAATCATCCAAGGTATTTGCTTCATGAATGTTTTTATCTTTTCTCCAGCGTAGCATTCTAGGAAAACGGGTAGCAACACCACTTTTATGTCTTTTAGATAGTGCTATACCCTCAAAGGCGATTTCAAACACATGATGCGGAGTAACACTACGAACGGGTCCAAATCTTTCTAAGGTGTTTTTCTTTATCCAAGCATCAAGTTTTCTAAATTCCGCATCGGTTAATCCGGAATATGCTTTTGCAAAGGTTACCAGTTCTTTTTCTCCTTCTTCATTATCCTTCCAAAGGGCAAAAGTATAATCTGTAAAAAGATTACTTCGCCTACCATGACCGCGCATGGCATAGGTAAGAACAGCATCTATGGTCAGTGGGTCAACTTTCCATTTCCACCAATCGCCTTTCTTACGACCGACTAAATAGGGAGAATCTTTTCTTTTTATCATTAAGCCTTCACTGTGCATTTCGCGAGAGCGGTCTCTTTCTTCAGCCATCTCTTCCCATGAATTAAAATACATGGTTTTAGAGAGGTGAAGGGGAACATCACTTCGGCTACGCTCAGTGACCTCACTTCGGCTACGTTCAATGTCCTCACTTTGGCTTTGCTCAGTGACATTTTTAAAAAGATGTTCTAAAATTTCTCTACGTTCTACAAAAGGTAATTGGCGAATATCTTCTCCTTCCCATTCAAGAATATCATATGCTTTTAAGATTACCGGAACTTTTTTTAAAAGTGCGGCGGTTACGTTTTTTCTACCAATGCGGGTTTGTAAATCGTTAAAGGTGCCAATACCACCTTTTGGAAAAGGGAGAATTTCACCATCTATGACCGTACCGTTTGGGATAACGCCTATGAATTTTTCAAATTCGGGATACTTATCCGTTACCAATTCTTCGCCACGGCTCCAAACAAATAATTCATTGTTTCTTAAGATCACTTGAGAACGAATTCCATCCCACTTATGTTCTGCAGACCATTCTTGTATATCGCCTAGGTCTGACACTTCACCTTCAATGGCATAAGCCAAATAAAAAGGATAAGGTTTTGAAAGGTAATCGCTCTCATTTTCCTCTAAAACCAATTGCTGAAAAGTGATTTTATTCGGGTCCCAGTTGCCCATTAATTTATAGGCTAGAATATCTTCATCAATTTGGGTGGCTTTTGCAAGGGCACGTGTCATTAGTTTTTGACTTACCCCAATTCTGAATCCACCAGTAATCAGTTTAGTGAACACAAACCGTTCGTAATAGTTTAAAACACTCCAATTTTCGTAGAGATACGCTCTTTTTTCTTCGTCTGTCTTCTTTTTAAGGGCAATCATTTCTTGAAGAAAATCGGTTAAACTTTTGTCCGATGATTGGTCGGCTGCAGGAATAACCAAGGCGATAGTTTCTGCGATGTCACCAACAATATGATAGCTTTCTTCAAATAACCACAGTGGAATGTTTGCCAATTCTGAAGCCCAAGTTCTTAATAGCGTTGTGTTTACCGGTCTTGGTGGTCTACGATGCGATAAAATTGCGATGGTCCAAACCTTATCGGCATCATCGGCTTTAAGAAAATAGTCGGTCAATGCCTGTACCTTAACCGTAGTTTTGTTGGTACTATCCAAGGTTTTTATAAGCTGTGCAAAATTTCTCATACAGATGCGGTAGATTTTGAAGCTAATGCAGCTTCTGTTTCTTCTTCACCATATTGCGTAGCTTCTGTACGGGCATCATATCCTTGTTCCCGTAAATATTTCGAGAATATATCGGTATAGCCATGTGTACATATGATTTTTTCGGCGCCTGTAGCTTCAATACTTTCTAAAAGACCGGGCCAATCGCAATGATCGCTTAAAACAAAACCTTTGTCAATAGCCCTTCTTCGTCTTGCTCCCCTAAAGGTCATCCATCCGCTTGCGGAAGCAGTAACATAGGGTACCATTTTTCTGATCCAAGTACTACCATGGGCACTTGGTGGTGCTAAAACGATGTTGCCCAATAGCTGCTCTTTTTTGGTATCTCTGGTAATTAAAGTGGTTTTAGGAAAATCTACCATCGGTCTAAGTACCTGGGTCATATTTTCAATGGCGCCATGGGTGTATATTTCTCCTATGTTGGTATCTAGGTATTTTAATAATCGTTGTGCTTTGCCTAGACTATATCCAAAGAGTATGGATGTTTTACCTTCAGCTCTATTTTCTGCCCACCATTTATTGATGTTTTCTAGAACTTCTTCTTGGGGTGTCCATTTAAATGCAGGTAGTCCAAAAGTACACTCTGTAATAAAGGTGTCACATTTTATAGGTTCGTACGGTGTGGAAATACCATCATTTTCAGTTTTATAATCTCCTGTAAAAACCCAAACCTCATCTTTATGTTCTACCCTAATCTGTGACGAGCCAATAATATGCCCTGCTGGGTGAAGACTAAACTTTACATTGTTGACCGTGAAGACTTCTCCCCATTCTTTTCCGGTAACATTTATTTCACCTAAACGATGTTGAATTATTGGTACGTTGCGGTAGTGGGTTATATATTTCTTATGACCATATCTACTATGGTCTGCATGCCCATGAGAGATTATGGCGTGGTCTACCGGTTTCCACGGATCTAGGTATACATTGGCTTTTTCGCAATAAATACCATTGTTGGTAAATTGTAATAAGGGAGTTTTCATAGCTTTGTCAAGTTACAAATTTTGTATTTTAACAAAGTTGATGTCAAAGTAAACTATGACCTCTAAAAAAATTATATTTGCTCAATAATTAAAAAATAAGATATGTCTTTTGCAGATTTATATACTAGCGGTGAGCACAGAAGAAATTTGGCCCACTTTGCAGCTTTGGCAACTTTAGCGTCAGTAGACGGTGAAATTAGTACAGAGGAAAGAAAAATGCTAGATCGTTTTGCTACGAAACTAGATATCACCAAATCTGAGTATGAGGAGGTTTTTAAGAAAGAAAATAAATATCCAATAGATTCAACGCCAGATTCCGAAAAAAGATTGGAGCGTTTATATGACCTATTTAGAATTGTTTATTCTGATCATGAAATTGATGACGAAGAAAGAATTTTAATTAAAAAGTATGCTATTGGTCTTGGTTTTACCGGTGATAAAGCAGATAAGGTTATTGAGCGTTCTGTAGCTATTTTTGGAGGAAAAATTGATTTTGAAGATTATCTGTATCTATTAAAGAAATAATTTTTAGCCTTGAAAAGGGGAAAAGAAAAAGGGAGCTTTTAGCTCCCTTTTTTATTAATGATATTTATCTAAAAATTCTTGAAGTTTTATGACCATGTTCTTACTTCCGCAGAAGAAAGGAACTCTTTGGTGCAGTTCTGTTGGTTGTATGTCCATAATTCGATTTTTGCCGCCAATTGCAAGTCCGTTCGCTTGTTCAGCTAAAAATGCCATAGGATTACATTCATATAGTAACCTTAATTTACCGCTTTCTGTAACACTACTTTTAGGGTACATGTAAATACCACCTTTGATCATGTTTCTATGAAAATCTGAAACCAAGGATCCAATATATCTTGAGGTATATGGTCTATCATCCTCTTCCATTTGGCAGTACTTGATATAATCTTTTACACCTTGGTGAAAATGCACATAATTACCTTCGTTTACGGAGTAAATTCTACCATCTTCCGGGAATTGCATATTTGGGTGCGATAGGTAAAAAGTACCCAATGCAGGGTTTAAGGTAAAACCGTTTACACCATCACCTGTGGTATACACCAACATAGTAGAGGTGCCGTAAACTACGTAACCGGCGGCAACTTGTTTGTGACCAGGCTGTAAAAAATCTTCCATAGTAACAGGTGTTCCAATAGGGGTAACCCGTCTATAAATAGAAAAAATGGTACCCACAGAAACGTTTACATCGATGTTGGACGAGCCGTCTAAAGGGTCGATCAGTACTACATATTTGTTCTGGTGGTTATCATCGTTACTGTTGATGCTGATAAAACTATCTTCCTCTTCCGAGGCGATACCACATACAATTTCCCGGTTTTTTAATGTTTGAATAAATTTATCGTTCGCGAAAAGATCCAGTTTTTGTTGGTCTTCACCTTGAATGTTGGTTTCGCCTACGCCACCTAGAATATCAATTAGTCCTGCTTTGCTTACCTCATGGTTTACAACTTTGGCCGCTAATCTAATGGCATTAATAAGTTTTGATAATTCGCCCGAAGAGTACTGAAATGAATCTTGATTTTCAATAATAAACTCCCCTAGGGTCTGATTTGTTTTTGGAGACATTCTTTAGTTTATGGTTATATACAAATATCGTGTATTTTGTTAAACGTTTCATTTTCATTTTAATTACATTTTTTAAATTTATAACTTTGTGTTTTATTTGTAACAATTATGAAGTATACAATTAGAGTTGCCCAAGCAGGGGACATGGAACAAGTGCATCAATTAATTCAAGAATTGGCCACTTTTGAGAAGGAAGAACACGCCGTTGAGGTTAGTGTACAAGATTTAAAGGAACATGGATTTGGTAAACAGAAATTGTTTCACTGTTTTGTTGCAGAAAAGAATCAAAAAATTGTAGGTATGGCATTGGTATACCCAAGATATTCTACGTGGAAAGGACCGGTTATTCATTTAGAAGACCTGATCGTCACCAAAGAAATGCGCGGTACAGGATTGGGTACGGCGCTTTTAGATGAAGTGGTGAAGTATGGTGATGAATTAGGGGTAAGAAGAATTTGTTGGGAAGTGCTGGATTGGAACGAGCCTGCCATAGGTTTTTATGAAAGTAAAGGTGCCAATGTAATGAGAGATTGGGATGTAGTTCAATTAGATCAAAAAGGTATTAAAGCATATTTAAATGCCATTGCATAAGAACTAAGGAAAAAGAAAATAAATAGATTAGATATAGATTGAATATGAGGGTTTTTAAATTTGGAGGAGCATCTGTAAAAGATGCAAATGCGGTTAAAAATGTAGTTAAGGTTCTAAGGGAAGTAGGGTATGATAATACGTTACTGGTAGTTTCGGCAATGGGGAAAACCACCAATGCCATGGAAGATATTATTAATGCCTATTTTAATGATAAACAAGAAATACCAGCTAAGGTTTCTGAGTTGGTCGATTATCATCATGCTATAGTATCAGAATTATTTCCAAATGCTTCACATACCATTTATAAAGAAATAAAAGTATTGATCGATGAAATAAACGGCTTTCTGGTTTGGAACAAATCTCCCAATTATAATTTTGTTTATGATCAAATTGTAGGTTATGGTGAGCTGTTATCTACAACAATAATTAGTGCGTATTTAAAAGAGATTGGCATTGCAAACCAATGGTTAGATGTAAGAAACTATATTAAGACAGACAGTAGTTATAGAGATACCACTGTAGATTGGGAACGTACGCAAAAGAACGTTACCAATATTGATAAAAAGGTTCTTAACATAACGCAAGGATTTTTAGGCAGTGATGATAATAACTTTACAACAACCTTGGGACGTGAAGGTTCTGATTATACGGCAGCTATTTTGGCCTATTGCCTAAATGCGGATTCCGTAACCATTTGGAAAGACGTTCCAGGCGTTTTAAATGCGGATCCTAGATATTTTGAAGAAACACAATTACTTAACAATATCTCGTATAGAGAGGCTATTGAACTTGCTTTTTATGGGGCATCCGTTATTCACCCTAAAACATTGCAGCCTCTACAGCGCAAGGAAATTCCTTTGCATGTAAAATCTTTTGTCAACCCAAAAGATAAAGGTACTACGGTAGGCAAGGGTGTTGGTATAGAACCAAAAGTACCTTGCTTTATAGTGAAGAAGAATCAGGTACTAATGAAATTATCCTCATTGGATTTTTCATTTATCGTAGAAGACAGTATTAGTGAGCTTTTTAAATTATTCCATCAGCATAAAATTAAGGTAGATTTAATTCAGAATTCCGCTATTAGCTTTTCTGTTTGTATCGATAATAAATTTGGAGGGTTGGCTGCGTTATTACAACAGCTAAAAAGTAAGTTTAAAGTGGTACACCACGAGAATGTTTCTTTATATACCATAAGGCATTTTGACAATAAGGCTTTAGAGACCTTGCAAAACGGACATGAGTTGTTATTGGAGCAGCGCGGTACGGAAACCGTTCAATTGGTAGTGAAGTAATACAGTCACTATTTCACTAATTTATTATTGGTAGCTACTTTGGCTATTTGCCTATATTTACATTTTAAAATGAGGATGAATATATGGGTTTAGTCACCGCAAAAGAAATAGCCAAAGCCATTAACCTCTCCAAATATGGGGTATTGGGAACCTTTGTTGGTTGGGTGTTAATGAAGGTTACACGTATATCGGCTATCAATAGATTTTATGATTCTATTGCCCATTTAGAGGGGGAAAGCTATGCCAATGCCATTTTAGAGCATTTTGATATTGACTATGAAATTCCTGAGGAAGATTTTAAACGTCTGCCTAAAGAAGGACCATACGTTACTATCAGTAATCATCCTTTGGGGGCAATAGACGGTATTCTGTTATTCAAGCTAATGTTGCGTCAACGTCCAGATTATAAAATAATGGCGAATTTTCTTTTAGAGAGAATGGTGCCTTTAAAACCTTATATATTACCGGTAAATCCTTTTAATGACCATAAAGATGCTAGAAGCAATTTAGCCGGATTCAAGAAAACCTTAGAACATTTAAAGAATGGTCATGTACTGGGTGTATTTCCTGCGGGCGAAGTATCTACGTATAGAGACGGTAAGTTAATTGTTGATAAGCCTTGGGAAGAAGCGGTCATTAAACTGATCAGAAAGGCAAATGTACCCGTAGTACCCATATATTTTCATGCCAAAAACAGCTCTTTGTTCTATAGGATCTCTAAGTTGGGCGATTCTTTAAGAACTGCCATGATACCTTCACAGGTTTTTTCCCAAAGCAATAGACCGATCAAAGTTAGAATTGGTCAACCTATTTCACTTACCACCCAGCAAGAACAGCAAAGTATTGAAGAATATACTGATCTTTTGCGCCGTAAAACATACATGCTCTCTAACGCCTATGAGAAAGAGCGTTTAATTGATCAAATACCTACTTCACTTAAACTGCCCAAGCAACCAAAGAAAATTGCGGATGCGGTTCGTAAAGAGGTTATGGAGGGTGAAATTGAGAAGCTAAGGGAGAAGGATTGTAGGTTGCTGCAGAGTAAGAACTATGAGGTTTTTTTAGCCAAAGAAAAGGATATGCCGTTTATTTTAAAAGAAATTGGTAGACAGCGAGAGGTAACGTTTAGGGCTATTGGAGAAGGTACCAATAAAGCTATAGATCTTGATAATTTTGATACCTACTATCACCACCTTTTTCTTTGGGACGATGATGCTAAATGTATTGTTGGAGCTTATAGAATGGGTATGGGTTCAGAGATATTTCCTGCTCATGGTATAGATGGTTTTTATGTACAGGATTTATTTAGGGTAGAGCCAGAACTCTATGATATGATGAAGCATTCCATAGAAATGGGTCGTGCTTATATCACAAAAGAGTATCAGCAAAAACCAATGCCATTATTCTTGTTATGGAAAGGTATTGTGCATACTACTTTGCGTTTTCCAGAGCATAAGTATTTAATAGGAGGGGTTAGTATAAGTAACCAGTTCTCTAATTTTTCTAAGTCTTTGATGATCGAGTTCATGAAGTCCAATTACTGGGATCCCTATGTGGCGCAATACATTAGACCTAAAAAGGAATTTAAGGTAAAACTAAAGGATGCCGATAAAGAATTTGTTTTTGATGAAACCCAGGCCGATTTAAATAAGTTTGATCGCTTGATCGATGAAGTAGAACCTGGTAATTTACGCTTACCGGTTTTAATTAAAAAATACATTAAGCAAAATGCAAAAGTGGTGGCTTTTAATGTTGACCCACTTTTTAATAATTCTGTAGACGGATTAATGTATATTAAAATAGCAGATCTTCCAGAAAGCACGGTTAAACCTGTTATGGAAGAATTTCAAGCTGAATTGGAGCGAAGGTTGCTTGAAGGTCAAAATACTGATAACGAAGCATAATTTAGTCTATACCAACAATTTTACTACGCCTTTCAAAAAGCACGTTATCTACCCATTTGCCATGTAATTTTCCTATACGCTCGCGTTTACCTATCATTCTAAAACCTGTAGCTTCATGAACTTTTATGCTTCCATAATTTGTAGGGAATACGCCAGATTGTAATGTCCAGATGCCTTCTTTTTCACTTGCGATTATGACGTGTTCCAGTAACAATTTTCCAAGACCTTTACCTCTATTGTTACCAGCAATGTAAACGCTAATTTCTGCTACACCACCATAAACACATCTATTAGAAACGGGAGAGAGGGCAACCCAACCTAATATTTCACCATTGCTTTCAGCAACAAAACGACAGTTTTTCATGTGGGCTGCATCCCATGCTTCATAGCTTGGTGCACATGTTTCAAAAGTGGCTATGCCGGTTGAAATACCTTCTACATATATTTCTGATACAGCATTCCAATCAGTAGCCAACATTGCTCTTATGGTTATATTATTCATACTTTATTAGCTTTAATGGAATTCAATAATTTTAAGATTCATTAGCAACAATTACTTTTAGTAGTATTAAAAAATGAATTCAACAAGTCCTGTATTGCTGTCCATTTTTGGAGATTTATACAGTAACAAACTTTTTTGCCTTCAATTTCACCTCTAATTAAATCAATACTCTTCAATTCTTTTAGATGCTGCGATATTGTTGGTTGTGCCAAACCTATTTCATCAACAATATCATTGCAAATACAAGCATCTTGCCGACTTATGTATTGTAGTATGGCAATGCGAGCGGGATTAGAAAGCACTTTAAAAATAATAGCTAGGTCATTTTGCTCTGCATTGAATATTTGTGATTTCGTTAACCCCATAAGATATTTGTATATAGCAATATTACGATATTAAAAAATTAAAAAAAGCCAGATATATGATATCTGGCTCAAGTTATTTAGAACCAAGGTTTTTTACCTACTTGGTACGTGTTATAAAATTCTTCGTCTGATTTTGTTAGGTAGATGATACCTTCAATTAATCCAATAACGCTCGGTATCCAAATGAATAATAATCCAATGGCAAGGCATGACAATACCCAAGCAGCGATAGATACACCTAAAAGTATAAATCCTTCTTTTTGATAGCCTAAGATAAACTTGTGAACACCTAGTGAACCTAGTAATATGGCTAAAATACCTGCAAGGACCTTTTTGTTTTCTCCTCCTGCTCCACTAAAAGCTTCCCTTGCTCCAGCAGTAAATTCATCGGCAGTTTTCTTGGCATTCTCACTAAATTCTTTAGCTGATTCTTTTGCATCTTCAGAAAATTCTTTGGCCGATTCTTTTGCGCTATCAAAAGCATCTTCAGCCTTATCTCCGAAATTTTTATTCTCGTCTGACATTTTAATTGTTGTTTGGTGGTTAATAAGTGTTAAATGTAGCAATTATTTTAACATCATAAAAATGCTTTATCAACTGGTTCCCAAAGTTCTATCTTGTTTCCATCTGGGTCTAAAATCCAACCAAATTTTCCATATTCAAATTCTTCGATCTCACCAATTACCGTGACTCCCTCTTCTTTTAAAACTTTCAAAAGTTCTACAAGATTCTCAACCCTAAAATTCATCATAAAACTAGATTTGCTAGGGTTAAAATAGGTAGTGTCGTTATTCATAGGGCTCCATTGTGTAGAACAGTCGTTTCCTTCTTTGTCTTTCCACCAAAAAGTACAGCCATATTGATCGGTATTTAAACCTAAGTGTTTGTTGTACCAATTTTTTGAATGATCGGGATCTTTGGTCTTAAAGAAAAAGCCGCCTAGTCCCGTAACTCTTTTTTTCATATCTATTTATCTTTTAATAGTATTTTCATACAGATCGATCCAATTCTTTACGGTCATTTTAGTGCATAGTTCTTCTATTAAAGAATACGGGATGTCATCCATACTTTTAAATCGTATACAGCTTTTGCCCATATCCAATTTACGCTTGCAATATTTGGGGTATTCGTCCTTAAACCAACTCATTAATGTGTTGTCTGCATAAATACCGGAGTGGTACAGTGCAATATAATTTTTTTGCGATGCCAAATTAATGAAAGGTAGAGGTAGTTCTGGTTGAACATGATAACCTGCCGGATAAAGCGAATGTGGCACAACATAGCCCAGCATACCATAACTCAATTGCTCTGTAAAGCCCTTAGGCAAATTTTTAAGTAAAATTGCCCTTAACTTTTCAATTACCTCTTTACGTTCTTGTGGTAATTGAGCAATATATTCGTCTGGTGTGTTAGCTTTGTACTTCATTATAGCTTTCGAATTTTGCCTTTATTTTATCAACTACGGTTTGGGCCAATTTTATTTTGCTTTCTACCGTCCAACCGGCTACATGTGGCGATAGCATTACTTGGTCAGATGCAATTAAATACTGAAATGCCTCAGGAAGATTATCATCTGTGAACATGTTTTCAAACGAAGCTTTTTCATATTCCAATACATCTAAACCTGCCCCTAAAACTTTACCGGATTTTAAGGCATCAACTAAATCTTTGGTTTTTATACATTTTCCCCGGGCAGTATTAATAATCCAAATAGGTTTTTTGCACTTATCTAGATATTCTGCATCTATCATGCCTATGGTTAACTCTGTTTGGGGTACATGGAGGCTTATGACATCCACCCTGCTTTGAAATTCCATAATACCAACTTGGCGTGCGTTTTCATCTTCAACGCCGCCTTTAATATCGTAGCAGATCACTTCTTCCACATCAAAACCTTTTAGTTTTTTAGCAAAGGCCTTGCCCATGTTGCCATAACCGATAACACCAACTACTTTTCCTTCTAGTTCAATTCCGCGATTGCCTTCTCGGTCCCATTTGCCATTTCTAACTTCCTTGTCGGCAGTATTTAATTTGTTGAATAACGATAAAAGCATACCCAAGGCATGTTCACCTACGGCATTGCGATTGCCTTCAGGTGCAGCTGCTAAAAAAATACCCAATGATTTTGCATATTTGGTATCAATGTTCTCAAGTCCGGCTCCTAATCTGCCAATGAACTTTAGATTTTTTGCTTTATCAAGAAATTGTTTGTCTATTGTAAACCTACTTCTAATAATCAGACCATCATAATCAGCTATTTTAGCTTCTATCTGTTCTTTTGAAGAAGTATAATCTTCATCATTGGTAAAACCTAGTTCAGCAAACTGTTCAATTATTAATGGGTGGTTTATATCTATGTGTAATACTTTCATTTATGTTCAATTATATTTTGGGGTATTCTGTCTTTGTTTTTTCGTCTATTACATTACCGGTATGTGCAATGCCTTGTTTTTCAAATAACATAATATGCACTTCCTCATTGTCTTTGGTTAATGGGCAATGTTCTACACCTTTGGGTATAATAATTAATTCGCCTTGTCTTACCACTTCCGTACGGTCTCTAAATTGCATATATAGCGTACCTTTTGTCACTTGAAATAGTTCATCTTCATTGTCATGTGAATGCCATACAAATTCACCTTTAAGCTTAGCCAATAATACCTGCATATTATCCACGACGCCAATTTTGTGCGGATGCCAATACCCATCTACAAGTTTATGTTTTTCTTTAAGATTAATGCTTTTCATAGGGTTGCTTGCCTTATCCTTTTTGAAGGGTATGGCAAAGAATGATTTAATTAAGGTAAAATTGAATACAGTAAGATACGTAAAGCCTTAGTATTCTAAAAAAGATAGTGGGTTAATTATATGCCCAAAATCAATTTTGCGATAGAGAAGTAAATTAATATACCAAAAATGTCATTACTGGTCGTAATAAAAGGTCCTGTTGCAATGGCGGGGTCAATACCTCTTTTGTCTAAAAACAATGGCACAAATGTGCCTATGAAACCGGCTACTACAATAACGGCGATCAGTGATATGGAAATTGCCAATGAGGTGGGAAAATCCCCTTTCCAAATCCAAGTAAAAATAAGCAGTAAGCAAGACAGGATAAACCCGTTCAATAATGCCAATAACATTTCTTTTATCAATCTATTACTGATGCTTCCTTTAATGTCGTCATTGGCCAGACCTTGTACTATAATAGCACTAGATTGTACTCCAACATTACCTGCCATTGCCGCTATTAATGGTGTAAATAGAAAAAGTACGGTATACTCACGAAACATTTCTTCAAAACCGCCCATAATTACTGCGGCGGCTGCACCACCAAAAAGCCCTAAGATCAGCCATGGTAAACGAGCTCTAGTTAAATCCCAAATACTATCGTCTGCCTCAACATCTTGTGAAATACCCGCGGCCATTTGGTAATCTCGTTCCGCTTCTTCTTTAATGACATCTACAATATCATCAATTGTAATACGCCCCACCAACCTGCCAATTTCGTCAACCACAGGTATAGCTTCAAGGTCATATTTGCTCATAATCCTAGCTACTTCCTCTGGATCTTCATTAACGTTGACCGAATCTACATTTTTTATAAAAACATCCTTTATGTGGGTTTTGGTAGAAGTGGTCAATAAGTCTTTTAAGGATAAACGACCTTTTAGTTTATCTTCATCATCTACTACGTAGATAGAATGTACGCGGGTAACGTTCTCTGCTTGTGTGCGCATTTCTTTTACGCATGTAAGCACGTTCCAGTTTTCGTTCACCTTTACAAGCTCTTTTGCCATGAGTCCCCCTGCGGAATCTTCGGCATATCTTAAAAGATCAACAATATCTTTGGCATGTTCCCTATCTTCAATTTTAGAGATAACATCCTGTATTTGTTCTTTTGGTAGTTCACCAATAATATCGGCAGCATCATCTGTGTCAAGTTCTTCTAGCTCGCCCGCAATTTCCTTGGTAGATAAGTTACTAAGAATAGCTTCACGGACATCTTCATCTAGTTCTGTTAGAACATCCGATGTTTTATCGCTGTCCAATAATTTGATCAAATAAGTTGCCTGCTCCTTATCCAGTTCATTAATGATCTCCGCAACATCTGCATAATGCACGGTCCCTAACATAGCATTTAGTTCAGCGTCATTATTTTGTTCAATGAGCTGTTCTATTTCTGAAACTAATTCGTCTGTAAGTTTAAAGGGTGTCATCTGCTATTTTCTTCGTCAATGCAATAAAATCTTCGACCGATAATTGTTCCGGTCTAAGGTCAAATATAGTGTCTTCTCTTAGATTATCTGATAAAGTGAATGTTTTTAAACTGTTACGTAATGTCTTTCTTCTTTGGTTAAAAGCTGTCTTTACTACCCTATAAAGTAGTTGTTCGTCACAAGGGAGTTTAAAATTCTCTTTTCGGGTCAATCTTAAAACGCCCGATTGCACTTTTGGTGGGGGGTCAAAGACATCGGCTTCAACGGTAAATAAATATTCGGCATCATAAAATGCTTGTGACAATACAGAAAGAATACCATAGGCCTTGCTACCTTCTGAAGAACATATACGTTGTGCTACCTCTTTTTGAAACATACCCGAAAATTCTGGAATTTGATCTCGTAGCTCTAACATTTTAAAAACTATTTGGGTTGAGATGTTATAGGGGAAGTTACCCGTAATGCCAAACTGCTCATTGCCAAATAAAGTGGAGATATCGAAATTTAAAAAATCCGCTTCAACAACCTTAAAAGAACCTTCGCCTTGAAATGCCTTTGGATGCTCTAGTGGAAAAGTTTCGTTCAAGTAGTTGATAGACTCCGTATCTAAGTCCATGGCCACTAAATTACTGTTGCGTAATAGTAGGTACTTTGTTAATACCCCCGTACCTGGACCAATTTCAATTACATTTTTATAGTCTTTCTGTAATAACGTATCTGCTATTTGTTTGGCAATATTCTCATCTTTTAGAAAATGCTGGCCAAGGTGTTTTTTTGCTTTTACGGGACCTTTTTCTTGATGCTTTTTTTGAGCATATTTATCTCCATTGTATTTCTTTTTCTTTGTTCCCATAAATCTATTTTAAAAGCTTAAAATTTTGCAATATAAGCCCACGCTTTTTTACCGGATGCCAATTGAATTTCAATTCTTTCATACGCTTCGCCCTCGTATACATCGGCTTTTTGCAATTCTTGATGAGACAGGGTGTACACTTGGCCTTTAATGGAATCTTCCGCTTTTCCTGTATGTTGCAAAGTAGGGTAGAGGTCTGCTATTTTTTGGTCGGATATTATATATGACGGTAATTCATCTTCAAATCCGTTCAAAGGTCTTGCAAAAACTCCTAATTGAACTTCTCTTTCTTGTAAAGTGCCATATGTAAACAAAAAATGTGTTGCAGTAGCGCGTTGTACAAAATATTCATCTACAACTTCTAATTCTGTTTTGAAAGAAACCAACTGACCGGCAAATTTTTTCTGGATACTTTCCATGAGTGCCGGGGCATCTTCTTCATAGTAACGATCTAATGTTGCCTTATCGGGCACCGTATATTGCACGGAATACGTATAGCCTCCCATGTCTTCTTCTACTAGAACTTTGGTGAATTTTGCGCTCAAAAATTTACCGGTAGATAGTACTTGTGGTATATGGGTCTCTTTCATCCACTGCAGCCAAGAGTCATGTGCTGTTTCCTCTATATTGGTGGTAACGTTATATATGTACATGTATTATTGTTCAGATTGAATTGCAAAGTTAGTTCAACTAGACCTGACTATGAATTAGATATCCCTTGAATTTAATTAATGGAATCTCCCCTTAAAATTCTGAAGTTCTTGCGGGCTTCTGGGAAGTAGTAACTATCTTGATAGTTGTAAATGATTTTTTCATATTGCTCTTTTGCTTTTATGGGGTCATTGAACACTGTTCTGTAAAGTTCTCCCAAGGCATAATAAGCATCATCTGCAAGAATACCATTACCATAGAACGTGATGATTTTTTGGTAATTTAATTGCGCATCATCGTATTTTTTAAGTTTCTCGTATAATTGGGCTTGCTTTAATAAAGCCTCGTCCTCAATTTTTTCTCCCTTATGATTTTCTAGAATGTCACCCAAGGCATTGATCGCCTCATCGTTTTTATTTTGGTATGCTAAAAAATCTGCCCGTGCATATTTTTTCAATGCTGTTTGAGTAGAATCTTCTAATGAATTATCGGATATCAACAGGCTCAGCTGCATGGCATCATTTGCGATAAGCTGTGAGGTAGAGCTTCTTAAAACTTTTAGTTGAGTTAAGGCCCAATCAAAATCTCCCTTGTAGAAGCTGGTCTGTGCAACTTTAAACCGTGCATTTTGACCTAAAACGTCGTTTTTAAGTTTTTGCTGAATCTGTGAAAAATAGATGAGTGCTTCATTGAATTTTTTGTTGAACACTAAAATATCTCCAAGTGCCAATTTTAAATAGGCAGTGCCTCTATCGCTCATGGGCAGTTCAAGGCTGTTTTTCAATAATTTTTCGGCAGGTGCCGGGTCGTTCTTTTTAAAAGTTAGAAAATTGGCATAGGCTACCTGAAGCTGAAGGGTTTGTGATCTGTACCCATAAATATCCACAAGTTCCTCATATTTTTTTTGAATAACGTCTAACGTACTATCCGTTGCGCCAACCAATTCAATATCAATTAGATTTAATTCTGCATCTAGTTGAACTATTTTATCACTGGTGTTTTCAATGATATAGCTGTAAATATCTTTAGCAATTTCATATTCTTCATTCTCCAGAGCGCTTTGTCCTAAATTTTCTAAACGACTGGTAGAACTGCCATTCATACGCTTAAAAATGGCTTTTTCTTGCCTAAATGCACTACCGTATTGATTTTGTTTTTCAAATAACCAACTCAATAACTCGTTCCATAAAATATCAGGATTCTTTTGAGCGCGTTCCAATAACACTTTTTTTAGCAAAATGTTATTTTGGTTTTCCGGTTCTTCCGATACAAAATCGTCTATGCTTCTTAGAATATTGCTTTTTGAAGTTTTACCATCAATAACAAGATTTAAATACGAATTATACATAGCCTCAACGTTGCCCTGTTCCCCATAAATTCTTGCCAATTGAAAATTGAAGTTTAAAGCGGGGTTTAACTCCATTGATTTTTGAAAAGCCTTTATGGCCATATCCAAAAGGTTGTATTTCTGAAATTGAAGTCCCAAGGCATATCCGTAATTGGGATTTTTATCTATAATGGCCAAAGCTTTGTCGTAATTCTTTTGCGCCAGGTCTTGCTGTTCTTGTAGCGCATAATTGTAACCAAGGTCAATTAACAGGGTAGGGTAAGGATTGCGGTCATTTAACCGTGCATTCAAAAAAGATTCTGCTTTTTGGTATGCTTCCAACTGTTGGTAGCAAGCAACTAGGTCTTGCACATACTCTGTTCTTCGGGGATTTTTTTCTACCAATTTTTCGTAGAATACTACAGCTTTTTCAAAATCACCATCTGCAAAATATTGTTTGGCCAAAAAATCATCTTGGGCAAAACAAAATGTTGTAAAGGTTATGTATGTAATTAGAAAAAGGATAAACCGCATACTCAAAGATACATAGAATGCTGTAAGTTGTTACAAAGCATATATTATCACAGCATATTTTATGAAATGGTTACGGTGCCCTTATGAGACCCGTCGCAATTGGGCATTCTTTTTGAAAGTCCGCAAATACAATCATTAAGACCTTTTCCGCTTAAAATTCTATTGGTGTATTTATTGATTCGGGCTAACCTTGTCGAAGATTGTTTGGCTTTTGAAAAATATAATAAATATCCTTTTTGCCTACCAGGGGTCAATTTTTCAAATGCGTTTTTAAAAGTGGGATTTTCCTTAAAAATTATTTTCAATTCTTCAGGGACTTCATAGTCACTAACTTTTTTCGTGGGTATTATTAGATTTGATTTTTCAATTTCTACGGCTTCAAAAATGTAATCTTTGATCACCTTTTTCATTTTTAAAATATCTTCTGTATTCTTGAACCTTATTTGCCTGCCCGCTTGTACGTTTTCTGTCTGTTGTATTAAAATAGAATGCGGGTCTCTAAGCAGGGCACCTTTGTAAAATAGAAGAGCGCAGTATTGTTTGAAACCGTGAATTAAAACAATGTTCTTTCCATTTTTGGTGTAGCAAGGATGTTTCCATTTGAAGTCTTCTGTAACATCGCATACTAGGATTATTTCTCGGAGCAATGAAAGCTCATTCTTCCATACTTCTTGTTCGTTCAGAAAATCATCCACTTTTAGGTTCATACTTTTTCAATATTGTCTTAAGAACATTATGGTGTGAGCTAGTGTGAAACGACTTTAAGGCCTATTATGGATCCGATCAATGTAGTTAAAAATAGTATTCGTAAAAAAGTAGCGGGTTCTTTAAAAACAAATATGCCCACTAAAACCGTACCTACGGCTCCAATGCCTGTCCAAACCGCATATGCAGTGCCAATGGGAAGAGTTTGCGTTGCTTTTACCAAGAGTATCATACTTATAGCTAAGGCTATTAAAAAACCGATATACCATAAATACATTTCATTACCGGTAGATTCTTTTGCTTTACCCAAACAAAAAGCGAATGCTACTTCAAATATGCCGGCGATAATTAATATTATCCAATTCATAAGTAACAATTTTAAATATAAAAATCGAAGAATTAATTGGTATCAAAAAAAAACATCATGAAATTTATAAGTTTCATGACGTTTTAATGATTGTTGTAACCTTAAGTTAAATCAATCAATATTTAAAAGTTGGCTTTTGAGGATTTAATCAATCATATCAAACCCACAATAAGGTACTAACACCTCGGGAATTTTAATGCCATCTGGGGTTTGGTAGTTTTCTAAAATACCAGCTAATACACGTGGTAATGCTAATGAGCTGCCATTTAAGGTATGTGCCAATTGGCTTTTACCGTTCTCGTCTTTAAAGCGTAATTTTAATCTATTGGCTTGGTAGGTTTCAAAGTTTGAAACCGAGCTAATCTCAAGCCATCTATCTTGCGCAGTTGAGAAAACTTCAAAATCAAAAGTAAGCGCAGCGGTAAATCCTAAATCACCACCACAAAGTCTTAGTATACGGTATGGTAGTTTTAATTCACGTAGAATATTTTTCACATGCTCAACCATGCCGTCTAAAGCTTCATAGGATTTTGTAGGGTGTTCTACACGAACAATTTCAACTTTGTCAAATTGGTGTAAACGGTTTAGTCCACGTACGTGTGCACCATAACTACCTGCTTCTCTTCTAAAACATGGCGTGTAACCTGTATAAGTTATTGGGAAATCGCTTTCGTTTACAATAACATCTCTAAAAATATTGGTTACAGGAACCTCTGCCGTTGGTATCAAATAAAGGTCGTCTGCGGTTACATGGTACATTTGTCCTTCCTTGTCCGGTAATTGCCCAGTACCATAGCCAGATAGTTCGTTTACCAAGTGTGGTACTTGAATTTCAGTATAGCCTGCTTCAGTATTTTTATCTAAAAAATAAGCTATTAGTGCACGTTGTAACCTTGCACCTTTGCCTTTGTATACAGGGAATCCCGCTCCGGCAATTTTAACGCCCAATTCAAAATCTATGATATCATATTTTTTGGCAAGCTCCCAGTGTGGCAAAGAAGCTTCATCCAATTTTGGCACTTCGCCTTCACTGAATACTTCTTCATTATCCTCTTCAGAAGAACCTTTTACTACCGAGGTATGCGGAGTATTAGGTAATTGATATAATAATGATTTTAACTCTTCTTCAGCTGCATTTAAGTCGTCGCCTAATTGCTTAGACTCCTCCTTAAGTTTTACGGTCTGCTCTTTCAACAGATTTGCCTCTTGAACTTTACCTGTCTTGTACAATACGCCGATCTCTTTAGAAATCTTGTTAGATTCAGCTAAAACGTTATCTAAACTAGTTTGTGAAGCACGTCTTTTTTCATCTAATCTAAGCACATTGTCCACTAATGGTTGTGCATCAATATTTCTTTTTTCAAGAGCTAGGATAACTTCTTCTTTGTTATCTCTAATGGTCTGTATTTGTAACATTGTAGAATTGTATTTGGCTGCAAATTTACTTAATCTAATATTTTAAGTAGCTACTTTTTAAGACTAAACATCAATTATCTATTTTTCTGATTTGATGTAAGGGGATGGAAGAATCCAGCTATGGTGTTTTGTTCGGTACCATGTCTCGCCCGCCAAGTCGGTCTTTGAATCTATAAAGGGTTCGTACGGCTTACGGTTTATGCTAATTTTTGAATTTTCTAAGTATACGGAAACGTCCCTATTTTCCTCTTTGAATTCCTTTTTAAGATATTGGGCAAACTGCCAGGCAAAATCTGGGTAAGCAAATATCTTTCGCTCTTGACTACGAGATACGTAATCTTTGGGGTTGATTATAAAAACCTCTTCGGTATTCTTGTCCACTACTTTGTACCTGCCTTTGCCCTGTCTACTGCGTAACATCATACGCCAGCTCATTCTGTGTCCTTCTTCGGTCCATAGCACATCATCTTCAAAAGTATAATGTCTAACGGGTAATAACAGCTGTGTTAAAAAGTATACTGCAGCTACGATCAATAAGCTGTTTTTATAATTTGGGATGATGACTTTTGATGTAGTAAACGGAATTTTAGATTTAAAGAAAATTTTGCGGATGGTTTCAGGCTCAAAAAAGAAAACACTGAAGGCTATGGATAAATAAGGGAAAATACCAATTTGAAATATGATCGAATTAAATAGGTGAAAGAATAATGAAAGAAAGAAAGCCGCTTTTCTGGTCGGTTTCCAAAGTAATGCTGGTACAATGAGTAAATCAAACAAAATACCAACAGATCCTATAACAGTATGTATCCAAGGTTCCTGTAAAATATCGCCAACAAGCCAATAATTCCTCTTCGAATGCATTAAAACGGCTATGGTACTGAAGTCTAGCCAATCTCCATATATTTTAGCAATTGATGCGTATGTGTAAACAATGAAAAGTTGTAGCACCACGATCCATTTTATGTATGCATACATTGCATTGCTTTCTATTTTGGGGTTAAGCTTAACGTCTATTGAACGGCTTTTTTCGGCAGGAAAAAAGCACATGATCAATGAAATTAAAATAAGAAGATAGTAATGATTGTTATAGGCGGTCTTTTGCATTAAATAAGTAGCCGTCCACATGGTTGTAAACGTTATCATACTTGCCCGGTACTTAAAACCTAATGCAATGCATATGCCCATTAGCCCCATTATACCAAAGTAGAAATACATTCCGTTGCCTGGTAAAGGTTGTAAAAAATCGAAATCTATAAATGGAAATTTAAATTTTGGGGCAATTAAATTTCTATTCACCCAGCCGGTAGCAATAGCGCCAAAACATTCAAGTGAGATTAGAATGCCAAAGAAGATTCTAAAAATGATCAATGAGCTATTATCTATGCGTTGAAATAATAACCTATTAAGCATAATTACTTATTTATATAGTGAAGAGATTTTTCTTTGTCTATTGCCAATTGAGCCTTTAGGGCATCAACAGATTCAAATTTATGTTCATCTCGTAAACGAACCAAAATATTAACTTGTAATTTAAGATTGTATAAATCCGCATCAAAATCAAAAAAATTGACTTCTATGGATTGTTTGGTGCCGTCTACGGTAGGGTTAAAACCTATATTCATCATTCCGTAAACTATTTTACCGTTAATAGTACTATTTACGATATAGGCTCCATTTTTAGGTATAAGTTTATAATCTTCCGCAATGGAAAGGTTGGCGGTAGGGTAACCTAGTTGTTTGCCAATTCCCTTGCCTTTTATGATTGTTCCGGTAAGCATATATTCATAGCCTAAATAGCTGTTGGCGGTTTCAATATCACCTTCTTCCAAAGCTTTTCTGATCTTGGTGCTACTTACCGATACATCATCTATTTCTTGGGCGGGTATTTCGTCTACTGAAAATTCATACGTATTACCAAAAGTGACCAAGTCGTTTATGTTTGCATTACGATTTCTGCCGAACCTATGATCATAGCCAATAATTACTTTTTTGGTATTTAAGGTGTTAACCAAAATATCACGGACAAACTCTGTTGCCGTAAGTCTAGAGAATTCTTTTGTAAATGGGTGGATAATAAGAACATCTAACCCTAAGCGCTCTAAAATATTAATTTTCTCATCTATAGTGTTCAAGAGTTTTATATTGGCATCTTTCTGTAAAACCATTCTTGGATGCGGAAAAAACGTAAGAACCGATGATTTCAATGCCGTATTTTTGGCATGATTTATGATTTTATTAAGTATTTTCAGGTGGCCTATATGTACCCCGTCAAAGGTGCCTATGGTAATGACCGTAGGATATTCTTCTTTGTATTTGGAAATGTTGCGGACTGTAATCACCTTATGATAGAAAATAAAAAGACTTATATTTGATTTTGGTTAAAAGTCCCTTAATGATTGCAAAATTACGCCTAGTTTTTACAATTACCATAGTATTTCTTTCCTTTTCCGGTGTAGCGCAATCTACATATTGGAAAAATACGGAGTTGAACGGAGCGGCGAAGCGATTATCCAAACAACGCTTAAAAGTAAATAAAAGCAAGGCTTTTAAATTAGATCAAGAACAATTTACGAAGGTATTAAACGACGGTAAATCATCTAAAATTGTTTATTTCCCTAACGAGTTGGGTGAAATAATTCCCTTTTTAGTGGAAGATGCACATCTTTTTGCGAAAGGTTTAGCCGAGAAATACCCTTCCATAAAATCTTTTAAGGGAGTTGCCTTGAACGATGCAACAACGCAGATAAGGTTCAGTATGTCGCCAAAGGGTATACAAAGTACAATGAGTACATCTGGTGAAAATGGGGCTTTGTTCATGCAAAAATCTACTGATGATATTTATGTGTTGTACCGTAGAACGGAACAAGAGGAGAGTGATATAGATTTTGTTTGTAAAACAGTGCCGGAGGTTAAGGAGTATTCTCAGAATGTAACCGCTAAATTGGTAGATGATCAAACACTGAGAAAATTCAGGATAGCTATTTCTGCATCAGGTGAGTATACAGAATTTCATGGGGGAACCAAGGCAGATGCTTTAGCGGCCATAAATGCTACGTTGACAAGGGTCAACGCCGTTTTTGAAAGAGATTTGGCTATTACTTTAGAGTTGATCGCAAATACAGATCTTGTTATATATACCAATTCAGATACTGATCCTTACACCGGTAGTTTAAGCTCTCAGGTGCAAAACACCCTAACAAGTGTCATAGGAGAATCAAATTATGATATCGGGCATTTATTCAACCAACAGGATAATACATTAGATGGTAATTCTGGCTTTATTGGTGCTGTTTGCGTAGACGGAAGAAAAGGTAGTGGTTATACTACTTTGTCTTCTCCGGTCGGCGATGCTTTTGATATTGATCTGGTAGCGCATGAAATAGGGCATCAATTTGGTGCCAATCACTCTTTTTCACATACTTCAGAAGGCACTATAGTACAAGTGGAACCTGCCAGTGGTACAACTATTATGGGGTATGCCGGTATTACGGGGAATAATAATGTGGCCAATAATAGTGATGATTATTTTCACTACGTAAGTATTGTACAAATCAGGGATTATTTGGAAACAGTTTCATGTGGTAGTACCGAGGTACTTGGAAATACACCACCAACGTTAAGTCCATTGGTGAATTATAATATTCCAAAAGGCACACCTTTTGTGCTAACTGCAGAAGCTAACGATGTAGATACCGGTGATGTACTTAGTTATACATGGGAGCAAATAGATAACGGTATTGTAACCCAATCTACGTTCGGACCTACAAATCCGGCAGGAGCCAATTTTAGGTCTTTACCACCTTCACTAATTCCACAACGATATTTTCCTAACCTTACCCGTATTTTGAGCGGGGAACTTACAGAGGCGTTACCTTCAATTGGCGATGCTTGGGAAACTTTGTCAAACGTTGGCAGGGATCTCAATTTTTCAGTGACCGTAAGGGATAATGCCTTGAACGGAGGGCAATCTGTTTCTGATGAAATGACAGTTTCGGTGAGCGGTGAAGCCGGTCCTTTTTTGGTGAGTTCCCAAAGTACACAAGAGACCTTTGAAGCTGGATCGGTACAAACCATAACTTGGGATGTAGCCAATACGAACGTAGCACCGATCAATGCGGAAACGGTTACCATATTATTATCTACGGATCGTGGAATTACCTTTACTGAAATATTGGCAGAGAATATACTAAATGATGGAAGTCATGAAGTTATTATACCGAACCTTCCTACCAGTACAGGGCGTATAATGGTAATGGCGGATGATAATATATTCTTTGCAGTAAACGATGCTTTATTTTCCATAACACCTTCTGAAATTGTAATGGATTTTGATGAGGTAATATTTGATGTCTGTAAGCCAAATGATTTAAATGTTTCCTTTAATTACGAAACTAATTTGGGTTTTGATGAGGAAAGTACATTTAGTGTTCAGGATTTGCCTGCAGGCCTAACGGCAACCTTTACCCCGGCGACCGCAGATGCAACGGATACCGAAGTTAGTATAGCTATAGAAGGTGTGGCGGGTCTAAACATAGGAGAGTACCCTATAAAGGTGGTAGCTACATCCGCTACGGTCACTAAAGAAATTACGCTTCAAGTAAGGGTGTTTGAAGACAATTTTGAAGATGTTATTCTAGTAGCTCCTACAAATGGATTTGCAAATGCTTCTACAGATATTCTTTTGGAATGGGGTACATCGATCGGTAATACTCAGTACGAGTTGGAAATTGCGAGCGATTCTGCCTTTACTTCTATCGTAGAATCTGTATCCGTATCGGGTAGTTCCTACACGCCAACCCTTTTGGATAATAATAGCACATATTATTGGCGCGTAAAACCTAAGAACAATTGTGGTGAGGGAGATTTTAGTGAAGCCTTTAGCTTCTCTACCGTACATTTTAATTGTACCACAAAAGAATCTACTGATACGCCAATAGCAATATCAAGCAGCGGAACACCGGTAATAACGTCTAAGTTGATCTTTTTAGAAGATTTACCCATTGCGGATATTAATGTGCAGTTAGATATTGAGCATACTTTTTTAGCTGATTTGGTGGTCAGCTTAACTTCACCGGCAGGTACAACCGTTACCTTGGTTTCTAATTCTTGTGGTGATGCAAGTGACATTAATGCTATTTTCGATGATGACAGCCCTGCTTTTAATTGTGGTGTAAATCCTGGAATAGGTGGGTCTGTGAAACCATTGGGAACGTTAAGTTCCTTTAATGGGGAATCTATACTGGGTGAATGGACTTTGGAAGTAAAAGATAATGCGCCTTCTGATGGTGGACGCTTGGTTTCTTTTGCTCTTGAGGTTTGTGTTGAAGGTGACTTTAGACCAGATGCAGATAATGATGGTGTATTCGATGATGGTGACGATCTTTGTCTAAATACCCCGGAAGGGCAGGAGGTAGATGCTTCCGGTTGTGCAATTTATCGCTTTCCTTCAGAGAATTTTGTAATTACTTTAGAAAGTGAAACCTGTAGCGATAATAATGATGGGTCTTTGTCCATTTCCCCTAAATTGGCATTGGATTATCAAATTACCGTGTCGGGTAATGGGGTTGATTTAACGCAAAATTTTTCCAATAGCTTTAATTTGGCAAACTTAAGTGCGGGTACGTATACATTATGTATTACGGGTACGGATGGTACAGTCGTTTATCAAGAATATTGTGTTGAAGTACAAATAACCGAACCTGGTCCGTTAAACGTTTCTTCTAAAATTGCGGATGATGGGTCTTTAGTGACATTGAATTTGTCCGGGTCTTCATTTTATACGATAGAGTTGAACGGAATAGCCATACAAACGGAAGATTCTGTTGTGCAATTAGAACTGCAAAAAGGACTAAATTCTTTAAAGGTATATACTCCAATTGCCTGTCAAGGAGTTCATGAAGAGCAAATAGGTTTTTATGAGCGCCCGGTAGTTTTTCCAAACCCGGTAAAAGATGTAGTACAGGTGTATATAGGTGGGCAGCAAGAAGATGTTTTTGTAAGTATTTTTAGTATAGACGGTAGGTTTATCTATGATGAAACAACCACATTGGTGAATGGCATAATTCAGTTAGATTTAAGTGCATTGGCCGCGGGAATATACTATTTAAGGTATGAGGGAAATACAATTAATGGAACAACAAAAGTAATTAAGGAATGATACGTTTTCTAATGTTCTCTTTCTGCGTAGTTATAGCTTTTTCTAGCTGTAAAAAGAAGCGTTCTGCAACACCTCCAGAAGCAGTAAGTTTGGTATTCCCCGAAGAGAATTCTGAATGTACAACCGGTGTAAGCTTAGGTACTGAAACCAGTCAGGTAGAATTTAGATGGAACTTGGCGGATAATACGGAAACGTATGAGTTACGTGTTACCAATATTGCTACGAGTACGGTGCAAACCATTGTGTCTACTTCAAATTCAGCAAAGCTGCCTTTGGCCAAAGGAGAGCAGTTTTCATGGTTGGTACGATCACGTAATAGTGACGTAGAAGAAACGGTTTCCAGTGAAGAATGGTATTTTTATAATGCAGGGTCTAGAACTACATTTGCCCCCTTTCCGGCAACTATTGAGAGCCCGGCTTCCTCTTCAAGTGTTTTTAAGGACATCAATAATGAGGTAGAGCTAGTTTGGTCTGCATCTGATCTGGATAATGATATAACCGGTTATGAAGTCTATTTTTCGGTAGAAATGCCACCAATTGATCTTATACGTACGCTTTCATCAGATGTTACCAATATCAAAGTTTCGGTATCTTCAGATACGGTTTACTATTGGCGTGTAATTGTTATAGATGCAGAAGGTAATAGATCTAATACCGGGGTATATAGTTTTAAGGTGCTTTAATGCTAAGAATTGTTGAATTGATTCATTGTTCTGGCAATGCCGGCTAAGGCGAAAGAGTTGATAATCTCAGTTGATTTCTTTAATCGCTCTGGTAATAATGCTTGCTCGTCACTGTTCCATTGTCCTAACACGTATTCAACCTGTCTACCCTTACCAAAATCTGAACCTACTCCAAAGCGGTACCTGTTGTATTGAATGGTCTGTAGAAATAATTCTACATCCTTTAATCCATTATGGCCACCATTACTGCCTTTTGTTTTAATACGAATGGTTCCAAATGGCAGATTAATATCATCTGTAATTACAAGGACGTTACATTGCGGAATATTTTCTTTATCCATCCAATATTTCAATGCCTTGCCACTTCTGTTCATATATGTTGAGGGCTTAAGACAAATAATAGTTCTTCCTTTTACCTTATAAGAACCAATGTCTCCTAGTTTTGCCGTTTCAAAGGTAAAGTCGTTTGTTTTGGCTACTTCGTCCAGTATTTTAAAACCGATGTTGTGTCGGGTTTCGGTATATTCTTCTCCTATATTTCCAAGGCCAACGATCAAAAATTTTTTCATGGGATCTCTTTCTTCGATAATAATACTCTGTTTGGTAAAAAAGGATTTAAGTAAACGGAGCATTTGAACTATAATTTAGTGCGTAAAAATACAAAAGCATCCTGATACAAATACCAGGATGCTTTTTAATGAATTTTAAACCGTTAAGTCTATTCTTGAGTAGCTTCTTCAGATGCACCTTCTGCACCTTCAGCTCCTTCTTCATCTTCATCTTCATCATCAGTAACAACAGCGGTACGTGCAGTTTTAACCTGTACTACTACTTGGTTTTCTGGATGTAAAATAGTGAAATCATCACTTAATAATGATCCTACAGAAATATTCTGACCTATTCTTAATTTAGAAATATCGATATCGAAGAAATCTGGTAATTTGCTAGGTAAAGCTTTGATTGCAAGCTTACGTTTTCTGAACAATAAACGTCCACCATTACGAACACCCGGTGAATTCCCTTGTAATCTTACAGGAATGTTCATGGTAACCATTTTATCATCGAATAACTGATAAAAATCAATATGGATGATGGCATCCGTTACAGGATGAAATTGAATATCCTGTAATACTGCATTAACAGTTTCTTTGCCTTCCAACTCAATTGCAACAGTGTGTGCATTTGGAGTGTAAACCAAGTCTCTGAACGTTAGTTCATCTGCTGAAAAGTGTAATGGTTTATCCCCTCCGTATACCACGCAAGGCACCTTTCCAGCATTACGTAGGGCCTTCGTTGCCTTCTTGCCCACGCTTTCTCTTTCTGATCCTTTAATTGTAATTGACTTCATTATGTGTATTAAAAATTAATATTCTTGTTTTGACTTCTTCGTTACATTAAAAACTTAGAAGATATGGAGTTATTGTTGTGTACCTTGTCCATGACATCGGCAAATAAATCTGCACAACTTAAAACTTTTACTTTATCACTCTTTACCTCCGCCGGGATTGAATCTGTAATGATCAATTCCGTAAGTTTTGATTTCTCAATTTTCTCGTAAGCATCTCCTGATAATAGACCATGTGTAGCAATGGCCCTAACGCTCAAAGCGCCACGTTCCATCATTAGGTCCGCTGCTTTGGTCAATGTACCTGCCGTATCTACCATGTCATCTGCAAGCACTACATTTTTACCTTTTACATCACCAATTAGTTCCATGTGTGAAATAACATTGGCTTTAGCTCTTTGCTTGTAACATACTACAACATCACAATCTAAAGCTTTTGAATAAGCGTAAGCTCTTTTTGATCCACCCATGTCTGGTGAAGCTATGGTAAGATCTTTTAAACCTAAACTTTTTAAATAAGGCAAAAACAATGTTGATGCGAATAAGTGGTCAACCGGTTTTTCAAAAAAGCCTTGTATTTGATCAGCATGTAAATCCATGGTGATAATTCTAGTTGCCCCAGCTGTTTCTAACATTTTAGCGACCAATTTGGCAGCAATAGGCACTCTAGGTTTGTCTTTTCTATCTTGTCTTGCCCAGCCAAAATACGGCATAACGGCTGTAATATGACGCGCAGATGCTCTTTTGGCAGCATCTATCATTAATAACATTTCCATTAAGTTCTCTGGACCGGGATGTGTTGATCCAATAAGAAATATACGGGTTCCTCTTATTGATTCTTCAAAAGAAGGTTGAAATTCACCATCACTATATCTGGAGAATATAACATTACCTAATTCCATACCATAGGCTTTGGCAATTTTTTCTCCTAAGATTTTACTTTGTGTACAAGCAAATATTTTCGGTTGCGGAACTTGGTATGGCATGTCTTTGTTTATTGTTTCCCAAATAGTTACTTCCTTGTATGGCGGCAAGCACTTGTTTTTTAGAAGGTGCAAATTTAAAAATTAATTTTGGTTGCTAATGCATAAATATTGATATTTTTAGTGGTAGAAAGAAAATTATTATTTAATTTTGCAGTCCTATTTTGATAAGATGCCAATTTTGAATGGCAAATATGCTCGAGTGGCGGAACTGGTAGACGCGCTGGATTCAAAATCCAGTTCTTCGGAGTGTGGGTTCGATTCCCACCTCGAGTACGATTAACAGATTACATTACACCAAAACCCTGTAAACTATATGTTTTACAGGGTTTTTTCTTTTTAACGATATCATTTAGGACCATTTAAAACCATCTGGCAGGTGTCTAATTCGGGCGCACTAGAAAGATAGTAGTTACTGCGCCCGAATTGATTTTAATTCTCTTATTTACAGTAGCTTACAGCGTTGACTTTTGTGAATTATTTTCTATATTTAAGTATTTTAAATCGAAAATTAATGCAGAATTCGTTGTCCGTTTTATTTTATCTCAGGAAAAAGGCTACTGGTGACCTATCTATGGCCACCATTTATCTACGAATAACTGTCAATGGTAAAAGAGCAGAAGTCAGCACTTTGCGGAAAATACCTATATCAAAATGGAATGCTAAAGCAAACCGGGTTATTGGATATAGCATAGAAGCGAGACAGGCTAATCGACAGCTGGATATAATCAAAAATAGGATTTATGAGATTTATCAGAATCTTTTAAACCAAGATATCGAGATTGTAACGGCAAAAGGTATAAGAGATGAATATATTGGTGTCAATAAAAGTCGTAAACTCATTCTAGAAATGTTTGAAGAACACAATCTTACAATGGAAAGGTTGGTAGGAAAAGAGTTTTCTTTTAGGACCTTACAAAGGTATAAAACTACCAAAAAGCATCTTGCCAAATACATTAAATCTAATTACAAGTTAGATGATTACCCTTTAAAGGGTATAGATGTCCAATATATCAATGGGTTCATTTACTTCTTAAAGACCAAACAAAATCTCTCGCATAATTCAGCTTTAAAGTATGTTGCTTATTTTAAAAAAATCATAAGGGTGGCTTGTGCAAATGGATGGTTGGATAAGGATCCGTTTTATAATTTCAAACTGCGGGCGAAGACCATTGATAAGGAGTTTTTAAGAAAAGATGAAATTGATAAACTCATTGAAGCTGACTTTTCAATTCCTAGGTTGTCGCAGGTTAGGGATGTTTTTATTTTTAGCTGTTACACAGGTCTTGCCTATGTTGATGTTGCAAAACTCAAAGAAGACGATATTGTAATAGGCATGGATGGTGGACGATGGATAAAAGTAAACAGGACGAAGACAAAAACATTAAGTAGTATTCCAATTTTACCCGTTGCCGAGCAAATTATATCCAAATATGCTAGTATGATAAATTATGAAAATAAGCTACTACCTGTTTATAGTAATCAGAAAACAAACGGGTACCTTAAAGAGATTGCTGATCTTAGTGGTATAACGAAGAAATTAACCTTTCATATGGCTAGACATACGTTTGCAACTACTATAACTTTATCTAATGGTGTACCTATTGAATCTGTTAGTAAGATGTTAGGACACAAGTCATTGAAAACGACTCAACATTATGCAAAAATATTAGATATTAAACTCTCCGAGGATATGAAAAAGCTTCGATTGCGATTTGAAAATGAAAGCAAATTATTCGCAAAGAATATTACTTAGTATGCGATTTTATATTCGGATTTTTAGTTTTTCAAAAACAAATTTATTTAGAAATATTCCAAATAGATGGTTATGCCATAATTGTTTTGCTAAATAATGAGCATATTCATATCTTACTTAACTATATATTAAATATTTCTCAAATTATGGCAAACGTACTCTGGTTACAAGGAGGGGCATGCAGTGGAAACACAATGTCCTTCTTGAACGCCGAAGAACCAACTGTGGTGGAACTTATCACCGACTTCGGATTAAACATACTATGGCACCCAACAACAGGTTTACAGATTGGGGACCAAGTTCAAGACCTATTAAAGGATATCCTTGCGGGAAAGGTACAGATGGATATTCTTGTATTTGAAGGGTCGATTATTCAAGGTCCTGATAATACAGGTACCATGAATTTATTTGCTGATCGACCTATGAAGGACTGGATTAAAGAACTTTCTGAAGTTGCTGGCTATGTTGTTGCTATTGGTGATTGTGCAACTTGGGGAGGTATACCTGCTGTGGCACCAAACCCTAGTGAATCTACTGGAATGCAATTCCTTAAAAAGAACAAAGGGGGCTTCCTTGGAGCCGACTATGTGTCCAAAGGCGGTTTGCCAGTTATAAATATACCAGGTTGCCCTGCGCATCCGGATTGGATTACTCAGATATTAGTGGCAATTTCTGTTGGTAGAATAGGTGATGTTTTAATAGATGATTATCAAAGACCAAAAACGTTTTTTACAGACTTCGTTCAAGATGGTTGTACTAACGTTACCAATTTTGCACAAAAAGTTGACGGGGGGTTCGGTCGCCGCGGCGGATGTTTATTCTATGAAGTGGGTTGTAGAGGTCCAATGACGCGTGCGAGTTGCAATAATATTTTATGGAATAGACAATCAAGTAAAACCCGTTCAAACCATCCTTGTTTAGGATGTACCGAACCAGGGTTTCCTCATAATGATTTGATGAAAGGTAGTGTTTTGAAAACTATGAAGCACTTAGGGGTTTTTCCAAAAGAAGTTCCAGAGGGAAGAACAAAACTAGCATACTATTTAGAGGCAGGTTTTCAAAAAGTTATGCCAACAAACAAAAAAATAATGGAAACTTCCAAATAAATAGAATCTTAAAAGAAAAACAAATGTCAGTTACAGAATTAAATATATCTCCTGTTGGCCGTGTTGAGGGCGATTTAGATGTAAAGGTCTATATCGAAAACGGTAAAGTAACTCGAGCTCATACTCAGGCGGCCATGTTTAGAGGTTTTGAGAAAATTATGGAGGGCAAAGACCCGCAATCGGGACTCATTGTCACACCTAGAATTTGTGGAATCTGTGGAGGTTCACACTTGTATTGTGCGTCATCTGCGCTGGATACGGCATGGGGAACAAAACTAAGCCCAAATGCACTTTTGTTAAGAGCTATTGGCCAAGCTTCGGAAACCTTACAAAGTATCCCAAGATGGTACTATGCCATTTTTGCTACGGATTTAGCAAATAAAAAATATGCAGATCAACCTCTTTATGAAGAAGTTGTAAAACGATGGTCTGCTTATGTTGGTGAAACATTTCAAAAAGGATTAACAGCGAGTGGATTACCAGTACAGATTTACGCTTTGTTTGGTGGTCAATGGCCGCACTCCAGTTATATGGTGCCAGGCGGTGTTATGTGTGCACCTACATTAAAAGATATTACTCGGGCACATGCAATTTTGGCACAATTTAAAAATGATTGGCTTGAGCCGATTTGGTTGGGTTGTTCTATTGAGCGATACATGGAAATTAAGTCTTGGGATGATATGTTGGCTTGGGTTGATGAAAATGAATCTCAAAAAAATAGTGATTTAGGTTTATTGATAAGAGCTGGTATTGAATTCGGATTGGATAAATTTGGTCAAGGCGTTGGTAAATTCCTGGCTACAGGAACATATTTACACAAAGACAGATATAACAATCCCACTATAGAAGGTAGGAACGATGCTTTGATTCAATCAAGTGGATTCTTTGATGGAGAAAACTATCATGAGTTTGATCATATGAAGGTAAGCGAGCATGTAAAGCATTCATGGTATAAAGATCAAGAAGATGGTCTTCACCCTTGGGATGAGCCGTTACCAACTCCAATGAAGTCGCAAACCTTACATGATAGCGATTTTGATAATCAATATAGTTGGTCAAAATCACCTCGTTATGATGGGCAGGCAGCAGAAGCTGGACCATTGGCGCGTGTAATAATGAACTCTAATCCTGCGAACAAAGACCACCAGATTCAAGATCCTTTGTTTGGTGATATTATGAAAAAACTAGGTCCTAGTGTATTCACTAGGGTATTGGCAAGAGTTCATGAAGCTCCAAGAATCTATAAGTTTGTAGAACAATGGTTATCTGAAATTGATTTGGATGGTGAGTTCTACATCAAGCCTGTTGAGAAAGATGGAAAAGGTTTTGGAGCTACCGAAGCCGCCCGTGGTGCTTTAGCGCACTGGATAGAGATTAAGGACGGTGTAATCAAAAATTATCAAGTGATGGCACCGACAACATGGAATGTTGGTCCGCAAGATGGTAATGATAATCCTGGTCCAATTGAAGAAGCGCTAATTGGTATAGACATCGAAGACCCACTAGATCCAGTAGAAGTAGGTATTGTAGCTCGTTCCTTCGATTCTTGCTTGGTTTGCACGGTGCATGCCCACGATGCTAAAAGTGGCGTAGAGCTATCACGATTTAAACTATAACCTTTGTCATATAGTTTTATAAGGACTTTCCTGAGGGGTAACCTCAGGAAAGTTTTTTAATTTAACTGAAATTAAAAAGATATGAAGACGGCAATAATGGGGTTTGGAAATCCGGTCAGAAGCGATGATGCTGTAGGTATTTATGTGATTGAACAACTACGAGAAAAACTTCCTGAATCTGAAAATATTAATATTTTCGATATGGGTACAGCAGCCTTTGAAGTGTTATTCGGATTAAAAGGTCATAATAAAATCATTTTGGCAGATGCAGTTTTAAACAGTAATGAGCCTGTTGGCACTTTATTCAAGGTGCCAGCGGAAGAAGTTATGAAAGCACCTGAAGATGACCCCTTGGTTTTTCTCCATGGAATGAAATGGGATCAGGCTTTATCATACACCAAAAAAATATTACAAGATGAGTATCCTGAAGATATTCAGGTATATTTAGTGGCAATTGAAAATACTAAACTAGAAGTTGATTTAAGTGATGTTGTAAAAGAAGCCGGAGACAAAGTAGTTCAGCATATTTTAGAAGACCTAAATTTATCGATTCCGATGTGATTACGAAAATTAACTTAAAGACTTCACATATTTATTTGGACCATGAATTGGTTGAACCAATTTTTGGTGAAATCCATTATGCTTATGTGACCTATGTTAAAGAACAAGGTAACATTTTGATTACACCTGTTTCCAGTCAATGGTTTGTTAAACTTTACAAACCAACGCAGTTTCTTTTAAAATCCCGTAATTTGAAAGGCGATAAAACACTTGCGATACGGGAGATTTTGATAGACAACGATTTGGATACGACAGATAGGCCATTAGGCTACGAAATCATTGAGAAAACCAGCTTGATAAAGGTGAATATTTCATGACGAAGCAAAAAAACAACTGGCTTTTGGATTCAGAGGTACAATACAAAGTTACCCCTGTAAAAGGTCGTTGGGAAGTTTCACTTATTTTTATCAATACAAAAGACCCGAATCAGGTTTTGATTAAAACTATTGGTGATTACCGTTCTGAGCGACTAGCTGAAATTTATGGAAGAAGTATGCAGCAAACGGCGGCAAAAGACCCTAGAGGTTCACAAAAAGTAGATAAAGATGCTTACAATATTAACAACAACTGACACTAACCAAAAAATTCTAAATACTATTGCGTCTATTGATAGATTAGATGAATTGGTTACTGTTACTCAGGATTCAAATACCATAACTGATTTTAAAACCTTAGTGATAAATTCTGATGAGATTATAGTTCCTTTGGATTGGTATGATTTGGAACCACCTTATGTGTTTCCAACTACCCCATTTACTAAAGAAAACTTACTCGCTTTGGTTTTTTATAAATTAGGAAATCAACAGAAATCATTTGAGTTTGTTTCAGAAGAATCTCTTTTATATCAGCATCTTTTGATTGCTACCCATTTACAGTTTGGATACGAGATTTCGTCCTCCATGGTTGATTTCTGTTATCGTACATCACTACACAATAATGCCGTAGTGAACTACTATGGGATAGTCGAAGGTCCTAAAAGCAACGAAGAACTTAAAAAGGAATTTTCCGAAGCACTTTCCAAAGCTGAAAATGATGAAATCAGAGTATTTACGGCAAAACATTTTCTAAACTTACTTCTAGACTATGGGGAATTGAAGGAAGCAAAACGACTAGTAGAAGCACAACTTTCGATTGCCATCTCTAATGACGCTAAAAATGCAATGAGCACGCATTTAGCCGGAATTCTAATGGCAGAATTAGAGGTGCCTTATAGTAAGAAAAAGTTAGATGAAGTTCACGATGTGCAATTATCAGCAATTGCTTATTACGAGTCAAAAAATCTAAAAGTACAAGCAGGTATGTTGTTAGTTGATGCAGCGGAAATCGCCAATTTCAAGAAAGATTATATTGCATCAAAAGAACTGATCAATAAGGCGATTCAATATTTTAAACAAGCGGATATTCCAGAATTTTTAGGGGAAGCGGGATTCAAAAAAGGTATTCTCTTATATACATGGTCAAAAAATGGAAGTCCACAATATTACAAAGCAGCTATAAATGCTTTTCAAGATGTATTAAAAGTTTTTAAGCGGGATACACATCCGCAGAAATTCGCTGATGTTCATCACAATCTGGCTTTGATATATTCAGAAATCCCTGTTAGTTCAGAGGAAAAGGCAATGTGGACCGCCTTTTGCGCGTCTTCATTTAAAGAGGTTTTGGCGTTTTATACTAAAGACAAGTACCCGTATGAAAACGCTATGGCCAGTCATAACTATGCAACAGCTTTGATGGATTTTCCACCAGCTAAAATCCATGATAATTTAAAAAAAGCAGCTCTGCTTTTTAACGAAGCCCTTGATGTACGAACGGCAAACGCTTATCCTTTTGAACGTGCATTGACACTTCTCAACCAATTGGAATTGGGCTGGCTCACTCACAATGAAGATAGTTTGGGAGAACTTGAAAAATATGAAGATATGAAGTCAAAAGCCGAAGAAGTTTTGGTATTGGTTAGCGATGCTAATTTGATTTCACAGGCGAACGACCATTTAAAAGAACTAGAAAAAGTTAAAAGTTTAATTTAATGCATGAAACATCTATAGTAAATAGCATTATGCGAACGCTTGAACAAGAGTTTGAAACCGAAAAATTGAATAGGTTAAAAGCTATTCATTTGAAAGTTGGTATACTTTCAAATATCGAACCACGACTTTTACACAATGCTTATAGTGCTTATCATATAACAAATCCCGGTTACCATCATGTCGAAATGCATATAGAATCAACTAGTCTGAAAATACATTGTGAATTTTGTGACTATATTACCGACGTAGAGAAATATCGATTCATTTGTAATCAATGTGGAAAGCCCAGCAAGAATGTGATTCAGGGCGAAGAAATGCTGATTCACAAAGTGGAATTCGAAGACTGACCTTGCTGGTCGGGTGATTATTAAAAGTAAAACCACATGTGGTTTCCCAAATAAAAAAGAAAATGGTAGAAAAATCAACAAAAGCAGCACGAGGAACGGTGCAATGCGAAAACACCAATATCAATTTGCTCAAAGCCAATGATTTTGTAGCGGATATAATTAAGAAGGAGATGGCAAATAAAGGAACCCTTCTAATAAATATTACATCTTCCGCAGGAAGTGGTAAAACCACTTTGATGCAAAAAACTGCTCAAAAATTAAAAGATAAAATTACCATGGCAGTTATGGTAGGTGATTTAGAAACCGAACGTGACGCCGACCGTATTCGCGAAACGGGTATTCAGGCGCTTCAAATAGTTACAGGCGGTATTTGTCATTTAGAAGCTCAAATGGTGCATCAAGTACTTGACCAATTTGATTTAGAGAGCATCGATTTACTTTTTATAGAAAATGTAGGAAACTTGGTCTGCCCCTCATCTTTTGATTTGGGCGAAGATTATCGTGTAACGTTAATGGCCACTACCGAGGGGGATGACAAACCAAAAAAGTACCCAAAAATGTTCTTGACCAGCGATATGATGTTGGTTTCCAAAGCGGATTTATTGCCTTATGTACCATTTTCAGTAGAAGCTGTAACTAAAGATGCTAGAGAGGTAAATCATGAGCTGGAAGTACTTCAAATCTCCGCTCTTTCAGAGGAAGGTATTGATGAATGGTGCGAGTGGCTGCTAGCAAAAATCAAACAGAAGAAGGATAATGCCTAAATGCAACAAACCTTTCAAATTATTATTTCAGGTCAGGTACAAGGGGTGGGTTTCCGTCCTTTTATTTATGGCCTAGCCGATCAATTTCAATGTAACGGTTCAGTTTGTAATAATGAGGATGGTGTTTTAATCCATTTAAACTCGGTTGAAGAAAAAGCAAGGGACTTCCTAACTACTATTCTTAAGAGTGCTCCTGAAGTTTCTAGTATTCAATCATATTCTATTTCAGAAATCGCTTTTCGAGAATTTGATGACTTCAGAATAGTTCATTCGGAATCAAATCATAAAATCAACATTCCACTTACGCCAGATTTTACGATTTGTGAATCATGCAAAATAGAAATAAGAGATACAAACAATAGGCGATACGGTTATGCCTTTACTACTTGTACCAACTGTGGACCTCGCTATGCGGTGACAAAAAAGTTTCCATTTGAACGCGCCAACACGACAGTTTCTGCTTTTGATATGTGCATTGCATGTCAAACAGAATATACCAATCCCAATGACCGGCGATTTCATTCGCAGACTAATAGTTGTGCTGACTGTGGTATCAAGTTGAAAGTTACCACATCTGATGGAAAAACAATAGTTGATGCTGATTCAGAAATCATCAAAAAAGTTTCAAAATTTATATTAGATGGTGACATTGTAGCAATAAAAAACACAAATGGCTATCTACTTTGCTGCGACGCTAATAATAAATTAACCATTGAACGTTTGAGAGCAAAGAAAAAACGACCGACTAAGCCTTTTGCGATGCTCTATCCTTCTATCGAAAGAGTAAAGAACGACTTTAAGCTTAGTTTGTCGGAAGAAAAAGCACTTACTTCTTCGGTATCGCCCATCATTATTTTGAATCCGAAGGAGAGCATAACAGATTTAGAGCAAGAAAGTATCGCTCCTAATTTAAATCAGTTTGGTGTTATGTTACCATCTTCAGCACTACTAGTACTTTTGATGGATGAGCTGAAAATACCCATCATCGCAACAAGTGGCAACATTCATGGTTCGCCGATTATATCTACAAAAGAAGATGCAATTCAACAGCTTTCGGGAGTAACCGAGTATTTTTTACATCACGATTTAGAAGTTGCTTTTCCACAGGATGATTCGGTTGTTCGTTTCGCTGGTGAGCAACAAATTATACTTCGCCGTTCTCGAGGACTTGCCCCAAACTATTTAAAAGGAACACAATCTAATCCTGTAAAAGTTTTGGCAATGGGGGCTCATCTAAAAAGCACGTTCAGCTACGTGCCAAATGCACATACCTACGTGAGTCCCTATTTTGGAAACTTAGATAATTATGATGTTCTAGTGCGCTATCAAGAAAGTATTGTTAAATACAAGGAACTTTTTGAAAGCCAACCAGAAGTTATTTTGATTGATTCACATCCGCAATATCAAAGTAGTATTTTGGGTAAAGCGTTTTCCAAAAAAAGCAATACAAAACTAGTTTCCATTCAGCATCACAAAGCACATTTCGCTAGTGTATTGGGTGAACATGATTTATTTAAATCCAAGGAAAAAATATTAGGCGTTGTTTGGGATGGAACAGGTTTCGGTGACGATCAGGCCATTTGGGGAGGGGAATTTTTCAATTATGAAAAACATAAAATGAAACGCCTTTCGCACTTTGAGTATGTAGATTGGATTGCTGCTGATAGAATGGCGATAGAACCACGTTTGGCATTGCTCAGTATACTTCCATGTTCAAAAAGAGAGCTTGCCAAGTCTAAATTCTCCGAAACCGAATGGAAAGTTTATAACAGGATGTTAGAAATTAACAGCTTAAAAACTTCCTCAGTTGGTAGATTGTTTGATGCTGTCGCATCCCTATTGGATATCATTGATAAGACTTCTTACGAAGGAGAAGCGGCAATGCTTTTAGAAAATCAAGCCAGGAATTATGACGGTAATGATTATATCGATTTTTTAGAAGACTTAGCATTTGAGAGAATTCCATCAAAAACTCTCATTGCTAATATCCAAAAGGCAAAAGAAGAAGGAATTTCTAAATTTAGAAACGCCAATAGTTTTATCCATACCCTTGCTTTGGTTATTTTGAAAATTGCCAAGCAAAATGACTATGAAACAATTGCTTGCAGCGGCGGCGTTTTTCAAAATTCCCTTTTAGTCACAAAACTGTCGCAACTATCGCAAAAGCAAGGGATAAAATTAAAATTTAATCGTATATTGTCTAGTAACGATGAGAATATTTCGTTCGGTCAGCTGTGTTATTATCAGTATATAAAAATTTAGACTATGTGTTTAGCAATTCCAGGAAAGATAAAAAGCATTGATATGCAATATGATGGCAGGGTACGTATGGCCAAAGTATTGTTCGGCGGTATTATGAAAGAAGCTAGTTTAGAGATGTTGCCAGATGCCAATATTGATGATTATGTATTAGTTCATGTTGGCGTAGCTATTAGCAAAGTTGATGAAGAGGAAGCACAGAAAACTTTTAAATATCTTGAAGAAATAGGCGAGCTGGGAGACCTAACCGATGTAGATGAATATTTGCCAAAAACGAACTAAAACCAGCAGCTATGAAATACATGTCCGAGTATCGCGATCCAGAACTAGCCAAAAAATATTTAGAGGAAATCAAAAATACCGTTTCCAGACCTTGGTCCATTATGGAAGTTTGCGGTGGACAGACGCATAGTCTAGTGAAAAACGGTATCATAGACATGTTGCCAGATTCGATTACCATGATTCATGGTCCTGGTTGCCCCGTTTGTGTGACTCCTTTAAACCTTATTGATAAAGCGGTGTATTTAGCCTTCGAGAAAGAAGTCATTCTTTGTTCTTTCGGGGATATGCTTCGCGTACCAGGCTCTCAAAAAAGTCTTTTAGAGGTTAAAGCTGAAGGTGCTGATGTGCGCATTTTATATTCCCCTTTAGAAGCGGTGAAAATTGCAGAAGATAATCCTGACAGAGAGGTGGTTTTCTTTGCTGTTGGCTTTGAAACTACGGCTCCTGCCAATGCTTTATCCGTTGTTCATGCACATCGTAGAGGTGTCAAAAATTATTCCATTTTAGCATCTCATGTATTGGTTCCGCCAGCTATTAAAGCTGTTATTGATGATGAAGAAAGTAAAATTGACGGCTTCTTAGCGGCAGGTCATGTCTGTACGATTATGGGGAACGCGGAGTACCATCTGATATCGGCCAAATACAAAGTGCCGATTGTAGTAACCGGTTTCGAACCCTTGGATGTTTTACAAGGTATTTTGATGGTCATCCGTCAATTAGAACAAAGCAAATCCTCAGTTGAAAATCAGTATGCACGTATCGTTCGTGAAGATGGTAATCTTGAGGCACAAAAAGTAATTAATGAAGTGTTTGAAGTGCGTAATCAGATGTGGCGCGGAATCGGTGAAATTCCTGAAAGCGGATATGCCGTCAGAGAAAAGTACGCTGAATTTGATGCTGCTAAAAAATATAATGTTACCATTGACGAGGCTCCTGAAAATCCAGATTGTATTTCAGGACAGATTATGAAGGGAATAAAAAAACCTTTCGAATGCTCCCAATTTGGAAAGAAGTGTAAGCCTACAAATCCACTTGGAGCACCCATGGTTAGCAGTGAGGGAGCTTGTGCCGCGTACTATCATTTTTCTGGATTAGTGGAAGCATAATCATATTAAATGTCGGAAAACAATAAAATACGCATGCAGCTGCAATGCCCCATGCCCAAACTTGACTTTGATGTCATTACCCTAGGTCATGGAAGTGGCGGGGTTTTAACAAACAAACTTCTGGATAGTGGTGTTTTCGATCTGTTAAGCAATGATATTCTGGATGAACGTCATGATGGTGCTTTTATAGATCTGCAAGGTAAAACTGCTTTTTCAACGGATAGTTTTTTAGTTTCTCCTATTTTTTTTCCAGGAGGAAATATTGGAGAGCTCGCTGTAAACGGAACGGTCAATGATTTGGCTATGTGCGGTGCCACACCTAAATATCTTTCGTTAAGTTTTATTATTGAAGAAGGACTTCCCGTGAAAGAATTTTGGGATATTCTGGTTGCTATTAAATTCGCTTGTGAAAAAGCTGGGGTGCAAGTAGTAACTGGCGATACTAAAGTTGTTGAGAAGGGAAAAGGAGATAAAATTTTTGTGAACACATCAGGAGTTGGCCCGATACATCCAAAGTCTAACATTAGTGCAAAGAACATTACAGTTGGAGATAAAATAATTATCAGTGGTAATGTCGCCTCCCATGGAATGGCTATTATGTCTGTTCGGGAAGGTTTAGAATTTGATTCTGAAATTGAGAGCGACACCGCCAATTTGAATCATACAATCATTGACTTGATAGAACAATTTGGGGAGAACATTCATTTATTGACAGACCCCACGCGTGGCGGAGTCGCAACCGTTCTAAAAGAAATCGCCCAATCGTCGGAAATAGGAATTGATTTAGTTCAAAGAGATGTCCCTATGGATGAGCAAGTTGCAAGTGCCTGTGAATTATTAGGTCTAGACCCCTTATATGTAGCTAATGAAGGACTATTCATTGCCTTTGTTTCCGAGTCAGAAGCCGATACAATTTTAGCTGTTTTGCAACAGGATGAAAATGGGAAAAACGCTAGAATTATTGGAAGCGTAGTTGCTGAACACCCTAGACAAGTCATCATGGAAAGTGCTATTGGCGGTAAACGAGTCATCAGTATGTTACCTGGAGAGCAACTACCAAGAATCTGTTAGTATGAATTTTGAAACCCTCGGTGAACACGTTGACAATTCTTATGTTTTTAAAGGGTCTAAAGAAATGCCATTTTTGGCTCCAAGAGGAGTTTTTGTAGCAAATAATCACCTATTTGTATCTGATACAGGTCGTAACCGTGTTTTTATTTGGAATGACTTGCCAACAGTTGAATTTCAAGAACCCGATGTAGTTTTGGGTCAATCGGATGTATTAGAAACCGGGAGAAATTCTGGGGGAGTAGTTACTGCAAAAACATTGCTTTATCCTTCGGGAATATGGAGCAATGGTAAAATTTTGATTATTGGTGACGCATGGAATCATCGCGTACTTGTTTGGCATTCATTACCGACAAAAAATGGACAACCAGCTGATATAGTGATAGGTCAGCCTGATTTCTATTTAAACCAACCCAACGTGGCAGGTATCGGAAATAACCCTTCGGCAAAAACTTTAAACTGGCCCTACGGTGTTTTTTCAGATGGAAAAAGCTTGTGGATAGCAGATACGGGTAATCGTAGAATTCTATTCTATGAAGATATTCCAAACACTAATTTCACCGCCGCGGATAAAGTAATAGGAAAGTCTAATTTCGATACTCGCGATTATGAAAATAATGAACCCATTTGGCCTTATTCGATTAAAGTAAATACGAAGAAACAGATGATTGTTGCTGATACGCAATTCTACCGTAACCTTATATGGAATAATGCAGACGAAGCTTTTTCAAAACAAGCAGATGTAATTGTGGGTCAAACAGATTTCGACGCAAGTGGTCAAAATCAATTTAGTTTGTTTCCTACTCCGAGATCACTAAATTGGACATACGACGCCTGTTTCTATAAAGATGGTCTCTTAGTTAATGATACGGGCAATAGCCGAATCTTATGGTTCGAAGAAGTACCGATAAAAAACAATGTAGAAGCAACAGCGGTAATCGGCAAGCGGGATTTTAATACAGGTAGCGAAAACAAAGAAACCATGCATGGCACTTCAAGCTCATTGTATTGGCCTTTTTCAATCTGTACGCAAAATGATAAACTGATTATTGCTGACACTGGAAATCATAGAGTTGTTATTACTGATTTGAAGTTTTAAAGGCTAAGATAAAGCCAATACGCACCAATTGCGATTGCAAAAATACCCCCTGATAGGCGAATTGTTTTGAAAAGAAATTTACTCTTTTGACCTTTAGAATAACTAGTGATTATTCCCAGTAAAAAGGTGTAAATCGTCATAGCCAACAAAGTTCCTAATCCAAAGCCAACTATGTATTGAATACTATCCAATTGGTTTTCAAACCCCAATACCGGTAGGAGCAAAATAAAATGCGCTATTCCTGCAAGTCCATGTAGAACCCCGATTCCAAAAGATGACCACAGATTTTGTTTCGGTTTCTTATCATGGTTATGAGAATGTTCAAATTTATTAGTATCATGATTGTGTTCATGAACATGAATATATGGTTCTTCCCCGCCATGGACATGTGGATGCTTATGTCTCTTGCTTTTGTAAAACATACTAAATAAAGCCCAGAGACCAACAGCAATTAATACAACTCCAACCAGCTGTTCGCTATGTTCCGATATCTTTTCTATTGGAATATATTCTTTGAACAGTAGAAAAAGTAATCCTATTAAAAGCATTCCTGTCAAATGTCCAAAACCCCAGAACAGTCCAATTTTCCAGACTTTACGTCTAGTTTCAATTGCTAACGGAGTTACAGCCGCCAGATGGTCAGGGCCTGAGACTACATGTAGAATTGAGGCTGCTAGGCCAGCGAATAAGGGAAAAGTAATCATAGATGATATTTCAGAAACAATGTAGTGAATTATTGTAAAAAATTTTAAAAAGGGTGTAAATAAAATAGTCCAATACATTGTGATGGAATTTTATTGTAATCTGTGTTAGAATGATTTTTAAGGTCCACTCAGCACTTTCCTTTACATTTCGCTCAATAAGTTGCATCGCAGGAAAAGAGCTTCCTTACATTAGTTCTTAAACCCAATTCTTGATGTAGACTTACCCTAGCATGTATTCTCTTCACTACGCCGGAAAGAAAATTTCCATTATGAAATAAACATCCGAAATCAAGTTCGCTGAAACCGTAACCGACTATCAACTTTTCTCTACAAAGGTTTAAAATTTAGACTGAGACGGACTGCATAACCGTTCGCCTACTCACTTTTATAAGTCCTTATTCAATCGAAATTTTAGAAGTGGTTCCAGAAAAGATAACAGCGAAGGCTCTATGGGAAGTAATTGGAACATCTCAATACCAACTTAAACATCGGCTTTTATAAAAAGAGAAATAGTAATAGGAGGGCTTTCTACTGTTTCAAAAAGAAAAGAAAAACGCTCGGGATATAATAAGTAGATGGACAAATGCCATTTTGGCAACTAATTGACACCAATCGATACCATTGAATATGGCTTCGATATTGCACTACATTGAAATGTTGGAGTCGAAAAACCTTTCTTTTTCTTTTCATCAGCAGAAGTTTTGAAAATTATATTGAACTAAATCCTTAATCGAAGTTTATGGATAGAAACAGTAAAAAACGCTTTTGCCTTTAAGCTAAGAAGTACGACGGTTCTGAAAATGAAATGAAGGAATGGAGTAGCAAGAGGGTAACCTGCTGGCGCACGGTTACATTGTTCAATCCATTCATTTTTAGAAGATTACGATTTATACAGTCGCTCTAAATCTTTGCTTTTTAGTAAAAAAGGGCTTAATGGCCTGAAAACCAGTTTAAAATTTAGTAAAAAATGGATAACGAATTCAAGAACGAGCCCTTTCTGACCCTGAAGATGAAACGGAGCGTTGTCAAGCGCTTTCGAAGGTTTTGCCGTGTAACAGGTACTTCACAATCACTTGGAATGTCCGATATGCTCGATTTTTTCGAAAGGCACAAGGTACTGCCCAAAGATGAGATTCCCAACCACTTGGTGCAAGTGGAAAAGCGCCTGCTAAAAAGAATCAATGCGGTTATAGCCATTATGAAGGATATGGAGAAAACACAGACCAAGCCAACGGTAGGAATGCTCGAAGCGCTTTTTACCGTCAATGAGAAAAAAGAGGACACACCCCGGTTCGTGGAGAAGAAACAGAACAACAGGACCCTAGAAGAGGAACTGGAACATTGGAAGAAATCCAACGAATGAGGTTTTTAATATGTCAATACTTGACTTTCACATAACCCGAAATAACAGAAAATGGAAAAAGTAAACTACATCGCACATCTAAATGCAGCTTTCGATCGCTTTAACAATGATTACAGGATCAAACAGGGACATATTACACTTTACCTGGCCTTCTTTCAGAAATGGAACCGTAAGTTCTTTAAAAGGACGATTATGGTGAACAGGCAATTGATTATGGAGAACGCCAAAATAAGGTCTAAGACGACCTACCATAATTATCTCAAAGATTTGAACGGATGGGGCTATCTGGAATACTTTCCCTCCTATCATCCATCGGTGGGTTCCAGGATAAGGATGACCAATTTCGGTACAAGCTCCAGCACGAGTAGTGGTGTCGGTACGGTCCAAAAAATGGACGGCCGCGTTCCGGAACCGGGCCGTGGAATGGTACCTTCCTTAAAACAGAAAACAAAAAAAAACTTTTATAAACTGGCGACCCCCTCCAATGAAAATGAAGTTTTGAATTATTTCAGGAAAAACAACTGGCCGGATATCGAAGGAAAGAAATTTTATATACATTATGAATCGAAAAACTGGAAATTGGAAAGGGGGTTGAAAATCAAGGATTGGAAAGCCGCGGCCAAAAGTTATGTGAAGCTGGGCTATATTCTAAAACAGGAATGGAGAAGTCCAATTTCTGGCTTCATGGACCATTTAAGATCACCTAAGGTAGATAGGTATGATGAGCCTTTATAGTTTGCTGTCAGAAATACATAATAGAAAATTATGTTTGGAGCATTTTACTATGTTTTACCATGATAAAATATAAAAAAATGTTAAAGGTTGCAGATTCGGGTGCACTCCAATTATATTCCTTTCAAAGGCTTATATATAAGGCGCTAATAGGAAATATTTGCACTCCCACCTCGAGTACTTACAAACCCTATTAATCAATTGATTAATAGGGTTTTTTGATTTTGGAAAATTCTGATATTGCTAATGTTGATTTTTGTGGAATAATGGAACTTACTATTTAATTAGTTTGTTATGCTATCCATTTTAATTTTCTTCGCTCTTGCCTTTTTAGGTGTAATTTTCTCATTTACCTTCAATTGCTCCATAATACTTTCAGCCAAAAATTTTGCCAAATTTACAGGTACGGCATTACCGATCATCTTATAACCTGCTGCTATTTTTTTGTAATGGAAAGTAAAATCATTGGGGAAAGTCTGTATTCTTGCACATTCGCGTACACTTAACCTTCGGTAAAGGTGTTCTTTTCCTGGTACAAAGATTCTAACATCTTTATCTATCAGTTTCATTTTGGGCGCCTGTGGGTGTATAGGGGCATGTCTGCCGCCAGCTTGTATGGTAAAAGATTGTTCGTCCCAATTACGCACCCGGTTCCTGGACATAAACATGGTAGAAAAACCACCGATCATATATTCATGATTGGCTACCTTACAATTTGTACCATTGGTGTTATTGTATTCCAATGCAGGTATGGCGTTACTTTTTAGGTCATGTATGGCAGTTTCAAGAGTTACTTTAGGAAAGGTACGGGTAGGAAATTCATATTTAAAATTCAAATCTTTTCTAATACCTATAAAAAACACCCTTTTTCTATCCTGTGGTACATTGTAGTCGCTTGCATTTAGCATTTGAAATGATAGGTCATAACCTACACCTGCATTTTTTAAAAGTTTTTTAATGCCATCAAGAGCAGTGCTGTGCTTATGAATAAGCATACCGCTTACATTTTCTGCTAAAAAGAATTTGGGTTGTTTGGCTTCAAGAATTCTAATGAAATCATAGAAGAGTTGCCCTCGTTTATCTTGAATGCCTCTGGCAGCACCTGCTGCACTCCAACTTTGGCAAGGTGGTCCGCCAATGATTCCGTCACAATCGGGAACTTCATCGGCAGGGATGTCTACAATACTTCTTTTGTCAAAGATAGTATCCGGATGATTTTTCTCGTACGTTTCCCAAATATCCTTATCATATTCGTTTGCCCAAATGACATTGAAGCCTGCTTGTTCAAAACCAAGATCTAAACCGCCCGCTCCGGCAAAAAAGGATACTACATTCATTTTTTTGTGCTATTCAATTGTTTTTGTTCTAAGCAATATCTTGATTTTAAATGCTATTGTTATTACAAAAATACATTTTAGATTTTCAAAATGCTTTTAAACCAAGTATCTATTTCACTTGTATGGTCTGCTTCTTATTTTTAATATTCGCTACATTGGCTTCAAAAGACTTAATAATTTTACGGTCTTTTATGACAACATGCATTCCTACCTCGCAATGAATACCGGTATAACTTACATTTGGCATATTCTTAAATGTAGGGATGTTCACATCATCTAAATATATAAATTGTGTAGGGGTAAAATTGTAAGAGCAATAGATAAGAAGATTATCTATGATGATATATTTTGAGTGAATGTCATTATTGATAAAGTATGTTACGTTTTTGGTGTTTTTAAGCTGAGCGTAAAATTTTTGGAAATTCCCGGTGTTTACCGGACTTCTGAATTTTACATCCTTAAATTTTTGTTCGTCTTGGGGTAATGGAGCAAATGTTTGAGATAAACAGGTGACGCTGATTCCTTTGTCTGCCATTTTTAGTACCACGCCCAATATACCTTGTCTGGTTTCATTTTTTTCTAAAGTAGAGTGATGTGTGGCGTTGAAATTATAATTAAATGCCGCTAAATGTTGCGCGCAAAGGATTATTTTTTCTTTTGCCGCTTCTAGGTAATTGATCAAAGTTATTTCTAGGTGGTTAGCAGAGTTGTCGTAAAAAGGAGCGGTGATATATATTGAATCGGAAAATTGAAATACTGCCTTATCATGGGTATTACATGTTGTATTCAGTGAAGACCTGTAATCTTTTATGGCAATAGAACGCTCTATCAAATTCTTGTAAAACGTGTTGGCCGTTTCTTCATAACCAGGTTCGTTTTCAATACAGATCATAGATTCATTTTTCACCAAATCCCTTACGGCTAAATTAGATGAGCTCATTAATAATAAATAGCCGTTTTTCTTTTTTATGTAGGCAGATTTTATATGCAGGGAATACGGTAAGGTGCCCCTTGAGAATTTTTTAATATTCGCGCTGCGAACATATAGGTGGGAGAATACATAAAAATGAAAATTTTTGAGAGATGTAGATCTGTAAACTTCACCAAAAATCTTCCTTGCTAAATTATATTTGGTAAGTTCTTGAGTTGTTTTTTTTCCGGTATCAAGGTTTTTTAAAACTTTAGGATTGTTATTGTCATAGCCCTCTAGCGGAATAGTAATTACATTTACCGTAATGCCATTTGCGGCTACCTCTTTAAGATAGTTGTACAAATATTGATTGTTGAACAGGTACCATGAAATATTGATTTCCTCAATATTGTTCTTGTCCTTTTCAATAGTGCGTATAAATTTTTGAAGTAAGAAAGGGGAGCCACCCTGTTCATAAAAATCGAATTGATTTTTATAATTATCAGGTTCATCAAAATAGCAATGGATGGGCATACTCAGTGTTGGTTATTTTACACTGATCAAAACCGCTTCACAACTTTGTAAATCTGAGTTAAGAACAATATTTTCTGATTTTTTTCCGTCGGTGATTTCCACGGCTACGGTATTTGGGGGCGAGTCGCCTAGGTTATGGGCATAGAGAAAAAGATCGTTAGATTTATTGGGGTCTAATTTAATTTTAAACTCTTTTTTCCAATAGGTTAGATAATACTTTTTTACTACTTGTACTCCGTTAAGGTAAATAGATACGATGTCACCATCTTGCCTACCATGGTCCCAAATTTTTACAATAATGTGTTCAGAATCGAATTCAAATTCTTTGGTGTAGGAGATTTTTCTTCCATCAAAACTTTCTCTTACTTCAGGTTTCTTTTGGGCTTGGGCAACTTCTGTTTGCGCCGGGACAATTTGTTCCTTTGTTTTTACTTTAGATTTCTTTCTCTTTTTTTTAGGGGCAACCGTATTGGCATTTGCTAATTGCTGCTTTTTCTTTCTTTCGTCAGAGGCTGCATTGGTAATGGTAAAAAAAGGTGTTACCCTTTTGGCAATATTGTATTTGTCATCAGGAAATAATTCTATGGCAACTACCTGGTATCTATTGCCAGAACCTATATTTTTTGCTAATTCTATTCCGCTTTCAAAACCATCGTTCTTAAAAGAGCCTAGTTCTTGTACTACCATTTCATTTCTAACTAGAAAAAAACGAATAGACTTACTGGTATCTATTTTTACGGTATTCCACTCTAATGTTATTTTTTCTGGAATATTCCAGATTGTGTTTTCATTTGGAGAAGTAATGTTTATCGTAGATATCTCTTGCGTGTGGGCAATAGTAGATGATAATAATAAAACAAATAAAAATATAAAATGAAGTTGGCGCATATGTACGTTCTTACCCTAAAGATAGTCTTATAGAACCAATTGTTCAAGACCTTTGTAATCTACAAGATATATGGCATTTAACGTGAAACTATATTAAATTAATATAAATGCTGATATTTTTTTGAAATAATATAAAGGATGAATATTTGCAAAGGAAGGTGAGTTGTGTGTTTTATTGTATTGATAGTAAGCAGTTTATAGTGCAATAGGCTTTAAGTATATGGTCATTTTGGTTCAGAATTTTTTTCTTCATTTTTCAATGTTAAAAAAAATGGAAATAATCCTAATAATTGGAAATAATCCATAATTTAGCTATCCCGAATTTTTAGAGCGATAGTTATGAACAAGACCATTCTTCATATAGATTTAGATACTTTTTATGTGTCTGTAGAACGATTAAATAATCGTGAGTTAAAGTATAAACCTTTGTTGGTGGGCGGTACAGGAGACCGTGGAGTGGTAGCAGCATGTAGTTATGAAACCCGTGGCTTCGGGGTACATTCTGGTATGCCCATGAAAATGGCAAGAGAACTTTGCCCCGAAGCTGTTGTCATTAGAGGTAATGCGGGTGACTATAGTAAGCACTCAGATATCGTAACCGAAATTATAAAAGAGTATGTGCCCGTATTCGAAAAATCGAGCATAGATGAGTTTTATGCAGACCTCACCGGTATGGACCGTTTTTTTGGTTGCTACCAATATGCATCTGACATGCGAAAGAAGATTATTAGGGAAACGGGGCTTCCTATTTCTTTTGGACTTTCAGCAAATAAAGTGGTTTCTAAAGTGGCTACGAACGAGGCAAAACCTAACAATCAATTAAAAATAGATGAGGGATTGGAAAAGCCTTTTCTGGCACCGCTGTCCATCAAAAAAATACCTATGGTGGGCGATAAAACCTATCAAACATTACGAAATTTAGGATTGCGCCAAGTACGTACTGTACAAGAAATGCCCATGGAGGTAATGCAGCGTGTGTTGGGTGCCAATGGTGGCGTTATTTGGAAACGAGCCAATGGCATTGATAATACACCCGTGATTCCGTTCAACGAACGAAAGTCTATCTCTACAGAACGAACTTTTGATAAAGATACTATTGATGTCAACAGGCTGCGCGGTATTCTCATTGCTATGACCGAAAACCTAGCCTACCAATTACGAAGAGGCGAGAAGCTAACAGCTTGTATTTCGGTAAAGATCAGATATTCAGATTTTAATACTTACTCAAAGCAAATGCGTATTCCGTATACCAGCGCAGATCATATTTTAATACCTAAAATTTTAGACCTGTTCAAAAACCTGTATAACCGTAGGTTGCTAGTACGCTTAATAGGTATACGTTTTAGTCATTTAGTATCGGGTAATTACCAGATTAATTTGTTCGATGATACCGAAGAAATTTTAAGCCTTTACAATGCTATGGATAACATACGAAAACGCTACGGAGATAAAAGTGTATTACGGGCATCGGGCATGGGAGCAAAAACAATAGGAAGAATGCATAATCCCTTCAACGGATTACCACCAGTAGTATTGGCGCATCGGAAGATTTAAGCCCTTAGCCCTCAAAGGGGGAATGAAGTGATGTTGGGTGTTGGTGTCCGGTCGAGCGCAGTCGAGACCTGTTGTTTGTTGAGGAGAGAAAAGAAGTTGGAATATAGAGAAGAGAGAAGAGAAGAAGAAAGGGAGCGCATTGCGCAACACGCTGAGCGCCACACGCAAAGCGCAAAAAAAAAGCACACTGCGCGTAGCGTCAAGCGAACAGCGCAAAAAAACGAACAACTAACAACGAACAACCATCAACGAAAATAGTGTACCTAAACTGTCACACATATTACAGCCTTCGTTACGGAACCTTCTCGGAACTGGAGCTCTTGCAATTGGCAAAAAATCATGGGGTTACGCAACTGGCATTGACCGATATCAATAACACATCGGCTTGTTTAAATTTTGTTCGTAAAGCTCCAGAATATGATATAAAACCCATTTTAGGAATCGATTTTAGAAACGGGGTTGAACCTTGTTTTGTGGGTATTGCCCAGAATAACGAAGGGTTTTTAGAACTCAACGATTTTTTATCGCATCACATTCATCATGAAAAGAATATTCCTGAAATAGCTCCGCAGTTTAAAAATGTCTTTGTTATTTATCCTTTTGAGAAAGTGTTAGAGAGTGAAAAGAAAGTCTTTGCAGAGCATGAATTTATTGGGGTTTCGGTCAATGAGCTAAAACGGTTACGATTTTCAAAGTTGTTAGAGCAGCACGATAAAATTGTATTGTTACAACCTGTAACCTTTAGAAATAAGCGCGATTTTAATGCACACAGGTTGCTACGCGCCATTGCTAATAACACCTTGTTGAGTATGCTGTCGGTTACTGAGCAAGCCAATGAAGATGAGAAAATGTATGCCATACCAAATTTGGCAGCGCATTTTTCCGAACATCCTTTTATTTTAGAAAATACCCAGCGTTTAATGAATAATTGCGCTATTCATTTCGATTTTAGCTTGGAGCGAAAACCACAGAATTTAAATGTGTATTTAGGGAGCAAGGCAGAAGATGAGGAGTTTTTAGAACAGCTGTGTCAAGAGGGCTTGCCTAAGCGGTATCCAGAAATAAACCAAGCTGTTTTAGATCGCTTAGAGAAAGAGCTCTACCTCATTAAAAAAATGGATTTTGTCTCTTACTTTCTTATTAATTGGGATATCATCTCTTATGCCCGTAAGCAGAAATTCTTTTATGTGGGGCGTGGTAGTGGTGCCAATAGTATTGTAGCATATTTACTTTTTATAACGGATGTAGATCCCATGGAGCTCGATTTGTATTTTGAGCGTTTTATTAATCTGTATCGTGTAAATCCCCCCGATTTTGATATTGATTTTTCGCATCGGGACAGACCGGTAATGACGGAGTATATTTTTAATCGGTTCAAGAATGTTGCTTTGTTAGGTACCTATGTTACGTTTCAGTCTAGAGGGGTAATCAGGGAATTAGGTAAGGTATTTGGTTTGCCAAAAGATGAAATAGATGTATTGTGTAACGGTGATTTTCAAGCCAGCAGGTTAGATAATATATCGGCTTTGGTATTAAAATACACCCAGTTGCTACACGGCATGCCCAATTATTTGAGTATTCATGCTGGCGGAATCTTAATTACCGAGAAACCCATTCATTGGTTTTCGGCAACCAATATGCCCCCAAAAGGATTTCCTACCACACAATTTGATATGGTGATCGCCGAGGATGTCGGTATTTTTAAGTTCGATATTCTTGCCCAGCGCGGACTCTCCAAAATAAAAGAAACGCTCGATATTTTGGAACGTGATCGCCCTGAGGAATTTGCCAAATTCGATATTCACGATATCAAAGCATTTAAAAACGACCCGAAAATCAATAACATGGTAAAAACAGCGCAGTGTATGGGTTGTTTTTATGTAGAATCGCCCGCTATGCGTATGTTGTTGAAAAAGCTTGAAGTAGATACCTATTTAGGTTTGGTAGCGGCAAGTTCTATAATTCGCCCTGGAGTGTCTAAAAGTGGTATGATGCGCGAATATATTCTTCGGCATCGTAACAAGGGCAGGGCAGAAGAGTTGGCTCACCCGGTAATGCTAGAAATTATGCCAGAGACTTACGGAGTTATGGTGTATCAAGAAGATGTGATAAAAGTTGCCCACCATTTTGCCGATTTAGATTTAGGTGAAGCCGATGTGTTACGGCGTGGAATGAGCGGTAAATTTCGCTCGCGAGAAGAGTTTCAAAAAGTACAGGATAAATTTATAGATAACTGTCGTAAAAAAGGCTATACAGAAAAGCTTATTAATGAGGTGTGGGATCAAGTAGCAAGTTTTGCTGGCTATGCTTTTGCAAAAGGGCATTCGGCATCATACGCAGTAGAAAGTTACCAGAGTTTGTTTTTAAGGGCGTATTTTCCGCTAGAATATATGGTGGCGGTACTGAATAATGGTGGCGGATTCTACAAACCCGAATTCTATGTGCACGAAGCCCGTATGTTGGGCGCAACCATACATCCGCCTTGCGTAAATAGAAGTAATACGGGTAATTGCATTTATGGTAAAGATTTGTATTTAGGGTTAGGCTATCTACGAGAATTGGAACAACGGGTTATGGAGCGTATTTTAAAAGAGCGCTTTCTTAATGGGAAGTTTCATTCGTTAGAAGATTTCTTAGATCGGTTGATTATCTCCATAGAGCAAGTGAGTATTTTAATACGGATTGATGCTTTTAGGTTTACAAAAACCAATAAGCACGAATTATTATGGAAAGCACATTTGTTCTTAAATAAGACTAAAAAAGTGGACCACCCTAAATTGTTTGCGCCACGACACCAACATTTTGAAATCCCATCATTATATAGCACCCATTTAGAAGTTGCCTTTACACAATTAGAGTTGTTGGGCTTTAGTTTGTGCAGTCCGTTTCAGTTGTTGTTAGAGCCGCCGTTAAACACTTGTGGTAGTAAAGATTTGGAGCGGTATTTAGGTGAGAATATAGATATCTACGGATATCTAATTACAGTAAAGCGCACCAGAACACATACAAAGAAAGCTATGTACTTTGCAACACTATTAGATCAACAAGGGCAGGTTTTTGATACGGTTTTATTTCCGCCCGTGGCAGCAAAATATATGTTTAAAGGACGAGGAATTTATCGGTTTTATGGTAAAGTAGTCAGTGAATTTGGTTTTCTAAGTATAGAAGTTATAAAACTACAAAAGCAAGATTTTATACAAGACCCTAGATATGCCGATATGAAAACTAGCGTCAAGGTTTTTGACCAAAAGAAAACTGGAGAAGAGAAAATAGAAATCAGAGAATAGAGGAAGCGCTATTTGCAAAGCCCTATATGCTCTGCGCAGATAAAGCGTCTTATAATGTCCAGCGCATAGCGCCCAGCGTAAAAGCCATCAACCGGCAACTAACAACTAACAACCGTCCTCAAAAAGCCTCTAAAACATAACCGAATATCCAATACAGAATAAGAAATACAAAAACGGTTCCTATGCAGCCACATTTACCACCACCTATTTTCTTTGCGCCATACCACGCACCAATAATTTGAATTAATTTTTTCATGGGTGCAATTTATAATATTGTTTGGTTACTATTGATGTAAAAAGTTGCTCAAAAACTTGTTTCAATAAAAAATCTCTTTTTCTTATTAAGAGCATAGATGCTATTAAAATGAAAAAGAGATGTATTTGAACGGAGTTACTAATTAATTTTTGAAAGACTTATCTAAAAACTCATAACGTTCATCATTGGGAGCCTTTATCAGCTTACTTTCAGTGTCTAGGACCATAACCGGGGGAGTTGTGTCGTTGGGTTTGGCAGGATCCCATTTTGGTAGTCCTTCACCATTTGGGTTTCCGGTTTTAATAAAATTCGCGAAATACGTCATCATCTCTTTAGAAACTTTGTAATCATCCGCAGTCCATGCATAATCATCAACCAAATGAAGGTTGCCCATACAATATTCAATTTCACAAGCGTGCGGAGCACCAACAGCTACTGGAGCAGGAGGTGTGTCTGAGCCTTTTGCCACAGTGCCACCAGCTAAACCAGATGCTAAAGTATTATCAACTAAAGGTGGTCTCAATTTGCTGTATAAATATCTGTAAACGGGTTGGTCACTATTTTTTCTATGTAAATCGAACCATTTCCAAGTACTATAAGAGATAAATCTATCAGATGCTAAAGCAGTAGCAGATAATTCAATTTCTTTTTCAGAACTATGAGGGTATAGTTCTAATACCTTTTTATATTCTTTTGGGTAAGCTTCTTTTACTTTGTTTACATAGTTTTCATCTGTATAAGGACCTTGTGTAAAAGCCATACCTGGTATCTCGGCAGAATTCCACCCTAATAATAATGGGACCATAGCCTGTTCTTTATTTTCAAAGATTTCAGGTAGCGTTTTGGGTAAAAAGTAACCGTCTAGAACAGTAGGGAAACCAAATCTTTTTGACTCATTATATATTTCGTATACTTCTCTGGTGCTCAATTTACGTAATGCTGCAATAGATGGGTAACCGGTATTTTTAGCAAATTCCTCACCCATGTTTTCTGCATCTTTCAATGGAACAGGTGACATAGTAGGGTTGATGCCAGCACCACTTTCACCAATAGCGCCTGCAATAAGATTTTTTGACAAGGGAGATGCCATTTGTTGACTTGTACCAATAGATCCTGCAGACTCTCCGGCAATAGTTACTTTATTAGGATTGCCTCCAAAAGCGGCAATATTTTTGTTTACCCATTTTAGAGCTGCATTTTGATCTAACAATCCATAATTTCCAGAAGCCTTATACGGAGCCTCTGCACTTAATTCTGGGTGTGCCAAAAATCCGAATATATTCAATCTATAATTCGTTGTAACAACGACAATACCTTCTTTGGCCATACTCTCACCATCATAACGAGGCTCTGAACTATCACCGGCAACATTCCCGCCGCCATAGAAATATACAAGAACGGGAAGGTCTTTCGTGTCCATTTTTGCTGGTGTCCAAACGTTTAGGTATAGGCAATCTTCGCTAACGCCATTAGACCTAGAATGCATATCACCGAAAACCATAGTTTGCATTGGTCTAGGACCAAATTTTTTAGTCTCTTTTACGCCTTCCCAATTATCTAAAGGTTGAGGGGCTTTCCATCTTAGCTCACCTACTGGAGGTTTGGCAAATGGTATGCCAAAGAAACGTTGAATTCCGGTGTGAGTGTCGTAATTACCTTCGATGATTCCGTTTTCAATAGATACTTGAACAGGAAATGAATTAGTTTCTTGTGCGTTTGTAAAATTGAAGGTCAACAAAAGGCTGAATAGGATAATTTTAAGATTTCTCATGATGATTAAATGTGTTATTGTCTCATTTTGTAACAATAATACATTTATTTTTTAATTATATGAAAATCTGACCATTAAAATTTAGTATTATTGATAAAATTTACTATCAGATATTGATGATTTAAGTTGTTGTAATCATTGTAGTAATATAAAATTAATTGTTGTTGATACGTATTTCATAAAAAAATAAAGCTTATGCGGTCTATATTTCTAATTCTGTTTCTTGTTATTTCTTCATTTGGATTTTCACAACAAACCCGATTAGAAGAGCTGAACTCTTTGGTGAAGCCCAGAATGCGAGTAATAATAGATAATGATTTGGGAGGTGATCCTGACGGACTCTTTCAATTAGCACACCACTTAATGTCACCATCAGTAGAAATAAGAGGGATAATTGCTTCCCATTTATATGAACAAGGTTTTGGCGGACCTGGAACTTCAGAATACGCAAAAGAACAGGCGATGAAAGTCATTAATATCTTGGGGCTCGAAAATTCTGTTAATGTGTATATAGATAAAAGCCGAAGTATGGTCGATGTTACAAAACCTATAGATAGCGAAGCAGTCCAGGTAATCATTAAAGAAGCAATGCGTACCGATACAGATTTGCCTTTGTATGTTGTTTGTGGTGGAGGTTTAACTAACATCGCAAGTGCTTACTTGCTTGAACCTGAAATTGCAGAAAAATTAACCTTGGTTTGGATCGGCGGTCCAGAATATACAGATATCGCAATTCCGCCACCTGGGTATACTACTTTAGAGTATAATTTAGGAATCGATATTAAAGCCGCTCAAGTTATATTCAATGATTCAGACATCAATATATGGCAAGTACCAAGAAACGTTTATCGACAACCTATAATGTCAGATGCCGAACTATTGATAAAAGTTAAAGGTAAAGGCAAGCTTGGTAATCATTTATTTAATGTGATGAAAGAGGCTTATACGAAATTGGATAAATGGAATATTCCTATGGGGGAGGTGTATATATATGGCGATAATCCGTTAGTGCTTCTGACCGCTCTTCAGTCGTCATTTGAGCCAGACCCATCATCGAGTAGCTATGTTATAAAACAAGCTCCAATTATAAATGAAGAGGGTTTATATAAAGTCAATTTAAAAGGGCGAAACATTCGAGTATATCAACAGCTTGATAATCGCTTGTTGTTTGACGATTTCTTTACGAAGTTGGTGTTGTTGGGGGTTGAAAAATAAGGTTATCGACTGCTTAAACGTTCTAAAATATCGATAACCAAAAGTCCTTCTTCAGCAGAGCATGGGTTTTTATTGTTTCCTAAAAAGAAATTAACAGTTGCTTCGATCATAGGCTCTTGAACATGTTTAGGATTGTTGAATTCAAATACTCTTTCCTCTGTTTTGGATATAAGGTGAACTTTCGATCCAAAAAACGAAAATTTGATACATCCGTTTGTTCCATATATAATACACTCATCTTTTTGGTTTATTTCGGCGGCATTAAATTGCCAAAGACCTCGAAATTGTATACCATTTTTAAATGCGATAATACCGTTAACGATTTCATTTACCTTGTTGTTGATTTTGGTTGGCGTGGTAAGGCCATATAACTTGTCAATGGACCCGAAAAAATGAATCATTAAATCTAAATGATGAGGTGCCAAATCGAAAAAATACCCACCACCTGATATTTCTGGTTGTATTCTCCAATTCTCTTTTTTGTCAGAAGCAAATAGTTCATTTTTAGATTGTAAAACTTGTAATCCAACGTGAAGCACATTGCCAATAGCATTAATTTCTAGTAATTCTTTTACTTTTAAGAAAGCGGGTAGTTTACGTCTGTAATGAGCCATGGTTAATTTACCTGTGCTATCTACTAATGCTTCACAAATTTGGTTAGCTTCATTTGGGTTCAGTGCCATTGGTTTTTCTAAATACACATTTTTATTTGCCTTTAGAGCCTGTATGGTATAGGTAAGGTGAGAAGATGGGGGAGTGGCAATATATACTGCATTGATATTTGGGTCGTGTATAATATCATCAGCATTGGTAGTCCATAACGGTACCTCATGGCGTTGTGCAAAATCTTTGACCTTAGCTTCATTTCTGCGCATGACCATTAGCAAGTTGGAGTTTTCCACTTTTTGAAAAGCAGGCCCACTTTTTACTTCGGCAACATCTCCACAACCAATTATTCCCCAATTAATTTCTTTCATTTAAGGTTCTCTTTTTATTTCTTACTAAAGTTACAAATTAGGGATGGGTTATCTTTTTTAGGTATAGAATTCTTAATAATGAATTTGTTGAATTATTTTTGAGCAAAATGATATAAATGGCATCAGGATTTTTTGCAGTATTGGATGACGTAGCGGCAATGTTGGACGATGTAGCGTCAATGAGTAAAATAGCTACTAAGAAAACGGCTGGTATTCTCGGTGATGATTTAGCGGTAAATGCAGAAAAAGCATCAGGATTTGTCTCTCAAAGAGAATTACCGGTACTTTGGGCAATTACTAAGGGTTCTTTGCTCAATAAGATTATAATTCTACCTATCGCCTTTTTGTTGAGTGCTTTTTTGCCTTGGGCGGTTACAGTGATTTTAATTTTAGGAGGTGTTTATCTTGCTTTTGAAGGTGCCGAGAAAATTTATGAATTTATTGTACCTCACAAGCATGACCATGTTTCTGCCGATACTCAACCAATGAGCAAGGCGGAAATTTTAGAACTGGAAAAGTCAAAAGTGAAATCTGCTATTCTAACGGATTTTATTTTGTCAATAGAAATCGTGATCATTGCGTTAGGAACTGTTATTGAAGAACCTCTAGCTACTCAAATAGCTGTTGTTTCAGTTGTTGCTTTGTTAGCTACGGTTGGAGTATACGGTATTGTAGCTTTAATAGTTCGTATGGATGAGTTTGGAGCTAGATTAATTAACATAAATGAAGAGACCAATACCATTTCAGATAAAATAGGGCAATTTTTTGTAAGCGCATTACCTAAGGTGATTAAAGCGCTTGCTGTTGTAGGTACAATAGCATTACTTTTGGTTTCTGGCGGAATATTTGTACACAATATTGAATTTTTGCATCATCTATTGCCTAATGTTCCAGGTGTTATTGTGGAATTTTTAACTGGACTTGTAGTAGGGTTTGTAGCTCTTTTGATTTTTAAAGGAGTTAAATCAATATTGAAAAAATAGGTTCTTGAGTTTAGTTGTTTAGTATGCACGTGCTTCTCCTTTAATGGCATTATATACAGTCATGAATATAATTTTTGCATCTAATCCTAGTGACCATTTTTCCATATAAAAAATATCATAACGAACCCTGTTAATGATATCTGCTTTTTCAATAATTTCTCCTCTACAACCTTGTATTTGTGCCAAACCAGTTATTCCCGGCTTTATAAAATGACGAACAAGATACTTGTCAATAGAGCTTTCATATTCCTGTGTATGAACTACCATATGTGGTCTTGGACCTACAACACTCATATTACCCATTAGAACATTAAAAAATTGGGGTAGTTCATCAATACTGGTTTTTCTTAAGATTTTACCTAATCTTGTAACCCTAACATCGTTTTTAGAAGCCATTTGTGTATCACTTGTTTCGCTTTTGGTCATTGATCTAAACTTGTAACACCAAAAAATTTGCCTATTTACCCCATGACGCTTTTGTTTAAAAAACAATGGACCTTTAGAATCTATCTTCATTAAAACATAAACTATTGGCGTTAGCCAAGATAAAATAAATAGAATGGCAACACTTGAAAAAGCAATGTCGAAAATACGTTTAATTAAATTTGAATAATTTAAATCTAAAGGTGATGTTCTTAAATTTAAAATAGGGACGGCACCATATAGTTCAATTGACATAGTATTGGAAAATAGCTCTTTATGATCTGGAATTATTTTAATTCTTTTCAAACTATTGTCGGCAATTTTTATTAAATCTTGAATTTCTACTTTGGTCAATTTAGAGGCCATACAGTAGACTTCTTCAATGTTATTTTCAAAAATATAATGAAATGAACTTTTTATGTCTCCTAAACAATTCTGATTATTTGTTTTAGAATTGTCGAAATACCCAACATAGGAATACCCATACTCAGGATTGTCAAATATGCGCTTTAGTTTCTGTAGGTTGTTATCTTTACCTATTACGACTACCTTGGTATTTTTATTTCTTCTTTTTCTATATAAATTCCTCCCCCAATAAAATATGACCCTAAAAATGGTCAATAATGTGCAAATTTGAATATAGACCAATATTAAATAAGTAGTCTTGTAATAATGAGCACCAAAAAAAATAAAAGAGGAAAAATATGCTAGTCCATATATAGTAAATAGGGTTATAAAGTTTTTAATATTCGTCAAAAAACCATCTCTTCTTGCCGTTGGGTAGAAGTTTAGGCCATATGTAGTTAATAGCCATGCAATATTATAGTATATAATGCTATAAATGTTCAGATATGTTTCGGGAGTATATATATAAAGCAAAACGTTAATAATAGAGATATGTACTATTAACGATATTGGTATTATAAAAAGAGATTTCTTCATTATAGCTTTTAAAATGGTTGGTTAAAGAGCTAATAATAGGTTGTTACATCTAGCCAATAACTATTGGTTATTGGCTAGGAGTACATTTGGGGTTGATAGAAACCTAATAGATATTCTTAATTTTTACCTAAGTACCAAGAGTAAACTTTTTGCACACCTGTTTCCAAGGAAATAGTATGTTTCCAGCCTAAACCGTGCAGTTTACTTGGGTCGGTGAGTTTTTTTAATGTTCCATCTGGCTTATCGGTATTAAAATATAAATTCCCTTTAAAATTTACTTTTTGTTTTATTAATAACGATAAATCCTTTATAGAAATGTCAATGCCGGTACCAATGTTTATATGAGTATTACGTATTTCCTTGTTATCATTGGAATAACAATCTGTAAAGTCTCTTTGTTCCATTAAAAAGACACAGGCATCTGCCATATCTTCACTCCAAAGGAATTCTCTCATAGGATTTCCAGACCCCCATATTTCTAAGTCAACGGTATTGTCATCTTTCATTGTTATTCCGTACTTATCTAAAATGGAAAGTATATCTTCTTTGCTAGAATCGCCGCTCACACCTTCAATGGGTAATGAATTTAAGTCTGTAATTATAGATTCCCAATCATTATTTTCTAGTGCTTTCCCCAAATGCATTTTTCTAATTAATGCTGGTAGCACGTGAGATTTTTCCAAATCAAAGTTGTCATTAGGACCGTATAAGTTGGTAGGCATAACTGAAATGAAGTTAGTGCCATATTGAAGATTGTAACTTTCACACATCTTAATGCCTGCTATTTTAGCTATAGCGTATGGTTCATTCGTATATTCTAGAGTGTCTGTTAATAAGTAATCCTCTTTCATCGGTTGAGGGCAATTTTTGGGATAGATGCATGTGCTACCCAAAAAGAGTAATTTTTTGACACCATTTAGGTAGCTTTGATGAATTACATTATTCTGAATCATCAAATTTTCGTAAATAAAATCTGCTCTATACGTATTGTTGGCAACTATGCCTCCAACTTTTGCTGCAGCTAGTATTACATATGCTGGTTTTTCCGCTTCAAAAAATGCGGCAACCTTTGTGGGATCAGTTAAGTCTAATTCTTTATGTGTTCTATAGATTAAATTAGAATACCCTTTGCTTTCAAGATTCTTGACGATTGCACTGCCCACAAGACCTCTATGACCTGCAATGTAAATTTTGGCTTCTTTGTTTAACATGTGATGTGTTTTACCTTCTGATTAGACGTATTAATTAATTTTATTCGAAATAATTGAAAGTTTCATATCCACCATCTTTTAGATATTGATCTTTTTTCATCAATTTCAGATCATGTGTCATCATATCTTTTACCAAAGCCTGTAAATCATATTCAGGAATCCATCCTAATTTGGTATTTGCTTTTGTAGCATCTCCGATTAACAATTCTACTTCGGTTGGTCTAAAATACTTAGGGTCAACAGATAATATTTCTTTACCAATTTCTAATTGAATGTCTGGATTAGTACAAGATTTTACAAATCCCTTTTCATCAACACCTTCACCTTTAAATTCTAATTCTACGCCCAATTCTGCGAATGCCATTCTTACGAACTCCCTAACAGGAGTAGTTTTGCCAGTGGCAATAACCCAATCTTCTGGTTCATCTGCTTGAAGAATCATCCACATCATACGTACGTAATCTTTGGCATGCCCCCAATCACGCTGGGCATCCAAATTACCCAAGTACAATTTATCCTGTAACCCTAAGCCTATTCTTGCCGCTGCTCGGGTGATTTTTCTTGTGACAAAAGTTTCCCCTCTAATTGGTGATTCATGGTTAAATAAGATACCATTGCAAGCATACATATTATATGCTTCTCTGTAATTTACCGTAATCCAAAACGCATACATTTTAGCAACAGCATATGGACTTCTTGGGTAAAAAGGTGTAGTTTCCGATTGTGGTACTTCTTGCACTTTACCGTATAATTCTGAAGTAGACGCTTGGTAAATTCTTGTTTTTTTCTCCAACCCTAATAAACGAACTGCATCTAATATTCTTAAAGTACCTAATCCATCAGCATTTCCAGTATATTCCGGTACTTCAAAAGATACATGAACGTGACTCATGGCCGCTAAGTTATATATCTCGTCAGGCTGTATCTCTTGTATTAATCTGATCAGGTTAGTACTATCGGTCATGTCACCATAATGAAGCACAAAATTTCTATGTTCAACATGTGGATCTTGATATAAGTGGTCTATTCTATCTGTGTTAAAAAGAGAAGCTCTTCTTTTAAGTCCGTGAACTTGGTATCCTTTTTTTAATAAAAACTCGCTTAAATAGGCTCCGTCTTGACCTGTTACTCCTGTGATTAATGCTACTTTCATTTTAATGTGAAATAAATTTTATAGTATTTTGGTTTAAGTATTTAGTTTTTTAATATAATCGATAATTTGTTAGAGCCATACTATGTCTTGAAATGAATATTTCTGGAGAGGTCATTTATAACTACTTCAAATTAATGTGAAACTGTATATTGCCATTAACTATATTGCAATTATTCGCTTATTCTTATTTAGTGAAAAAAATATTGAATAATTTATTGGTAGTAGTCAATGGTTACAACAAATTTAGAACATTATTTATGTTTTAAAGTACAATGAAATTAAACCTTAGGCCATTTAATGATTTATTCGATAAACTGTGTTTTTGGTGGGCAATTTTTGAGATTTTTAAAAGTAAACTACATTTTAAATGTAAGATTCTACTTGCTTTATTTAATTTTATGTATTAAATGTCCATAATCTATATCCATTTGCAATTTGTTAGATGGTGTATATGGGCAAAATAGAATAATACAATTGCAACGTTAAATATCAAATGAAAATTTTATATAATGTAACAAGTATTATACAATTGCATTATTGATATGTGTAATGTTAAATTTTAAATAATATTATAACAAATGATGATTTTTTATTAATTTTATTCTGTTAATTGTAGGTATTATTTGTTTTAAAGTATTTTAATCCGTTATTGTTTTTCCCCGTTTTTTTATCAACTTAAACCACTGTATGATGATAGCTAGCATTTTAGATGAGCGGCTAGTATCCTGTTATCAAAGGATAAAACTAGTTTCTCTTGAAAATTATTACGTACTACTTAAGCCTTACATGAAGGTCATGAAAAGTAGTCAAATGAAAAAAACTGACATAAATATGATTCTGGATAGAAGTAAAACGGACTATGATCAAAGTACTTTTATTGAAGAAAATCAAATAATATATGCCAAATTAATGACGGAAAGGTTGTTGAAGGGCTAATACAGTTTTTTGATAAATTATACTAAGTATTTATAAATGCCAACTTGGTAATTTATAATGAAAAGGTATAGTCCAAACTTTATTGGGTTGTACCTTTTTTTGTTGTTATATACATCATTAATAAGGGTCTTAAGTAGGGGGCTAAAATCTTCGCTTTTTTACAAACAACTCTTTTTATATACAGATTAGCGAATCTAAGTCCATATTGTTAGCAATATAAATATATTTATCCCAAGATTTAAATAATTACACCCATTAAGGTGAAGTTGTGTGAATTTAAACGTGTTTCCCTTATCTTAATAATTAACCTATTTAGTATAGAATCTTGGAAGTTTTAACACCTTTTAATCCTTTTGAAGGACCTGAGATTAAGCATATTTTGCAAACGACCGATGCGCAAGAGGAAATTTGGTATTCTTGTTATTTTGGTGGTGAGGCGGCAAATATTGCTTACAACCTTTCCCTTACTATAAAACTGCGAGGACAGCTCAATGTAAATGCGTTGCAATTGGCGGTAGATGAGTTGATTGCGCGTCATGAGTCACTAAGGTCTTCATTTAGCCCAGATGGTAAGTATATTAACGTTTTTTCATCGGTGTTTATTAATATCGACCTGGTGGATTATAGTCAACTTTCAGTTGAGAAAGCCAAGGAGGCAATACATAATTATACTGAACAGGATACGAATACTTCTTTTGATCTTACCAAAGGACCATTGATCAGGTTTGCACTGCTTAAACTTGATGAGGAAGTTTATAATTTTACAATTACCGCACACCATATTGTTTGCGACGGATGGTCCGTTGGCATTATTATGCAGGAAATAGGCGCGCTATATTCGTCTAAAGTACTCCATAAATCTCATAATCTTCCGGTAGCAACACCGTACACTGCCTATGTGACTCAACAAGAGGAATTAAAAACCAATGGCGAGTTTGAAAGAGCTGAAACGTACTGGTTGAACCTTTTTAAAGGTGAGATTCCCAAAACAAATTTACCTACCGATTTTGGACAAGTAACGAAAAGAACCTATAACGGTGCTCGTATAAATCAAACTTTAGATAAAGAAATTGTAAAGCGCATAAAAGATACTGGTATTAAAGCTGGTTCTAGTTTAGTTTTGACCTTAATGGGCGCATTTGAAATATTGCTCTACAAAACTACGGCTCAAAAAAGTATAGTGCTAGGGCTTCCTGTTGCGGGGCAATCTAACATGGGCGTTAAAAATTTAGTGGGTCATTGCGTTAAGCTGCTTCCTATGAAAAGTGAGCTTAATGATGATGATAGTTTTATTGATTATTTAAAGAAACGTAAATCTGACAATTTTGATGCGTTCGAAAATCAAGAACTCACCTTTGGTAGCCTTTTGAAAAAACTGAACATCCCTAGAACACCAGGTAGGGTTCCCTTGGTTCCTGTTGTTTTTAATGTGGACATGAATTTAGATGATGATGTTGCTTTTGAAGGGTTAACCTATGATTATCATAGTAATGCTCGTAATTTTGAAACTTTTGAATTGTTCTTGAATGCTACAGGCTCCAATGATAATATAACACTTGAGTGGTCTTACAATACCAACTTATTTGAAGAGAACACGATACTAAACTTAGGTAGTGCTTTTAAGACCATTATTAACCAATTGGTTGAAAACCCTTATGCCAAACTATCTGAAATAATTGATAAAGAACCAAAGCAGATCGGTATTGAAGGTGCTTCAATGGCTTTACCAAATACCAACTTACACGAGTTATTCCATAAACAAGCTGAAATTACCCCAAATGCAACAGCACTGGAGTTTAATAAAGAGAAAATTACTTATGCAGAAATGCAAAATAGGATCAATGCTACAGCCGGTTATTTGTGGCAAAAAGGCATTAAGCCAGGGGTTACGGTTGCAATTTCCTTAGAAAGATCTCCAGATTTAATTATTACGCTATTTTCCATATTACAATGTGGAGCTAGATATATTCCTATAGATACCGGTTATCCGGATGTTCGTACAAAACTGATGATAGCCGATGCTCATGCCACTTTTTTCATTTGCACTACATCTAAGAAGGAACTGGATCACAGTTGTCAAACAATTTTCGTGGAGGATATTGTAGCCAACGGGAATGAGGATTTTCAGAAAATAGATGTATCTGCAGATTCGGGCGCCTATATCATTTATACTTCGGGATCTACGGGCAAACCTAAAGGTGTACAGGTAACGCATAAAAATGTGATTAACTTGTTATATTCAATGGGTTCTGAGCCAGGTATTTCAGAACATGACAGAATATTCGCAACTACGACCATTTCGTTTGATGCTATGGTCATGGAGATATTTTTACCATTAATCCACGGAGCAAGTGTAGTATTGGTAGATGAAAACACTAGAAAAGACGGACATCTTTTATTGCAAAAAGCAATTGCCGATAATATTACCATAATGTGGGGAACGCCAACCATTTGGCAGATTTTACTGGATTCCGGTTGGGAAAAACCATTACCTATAAAAGCATTGATCGGTGGAGAACCTGTGCCTAAAGCACTTTCATTACAATTATTGGAAAAATGTGATGAAGTGTGGAATATTTATGGCCCTACCGAAACCACGGTATGCTGTATACTTACTAAAATTACGGCAAACGATAATCCTATTTCAATAGGTAAGCCTATTGCCAATACTCAAATTTACCTCCTGGATGACCAGCGAAATCCTGTATCAAAAGGTATGGTAGGTGAGATCGTTATTGGCGGTGAGGGAGTAACAAACGGGTATTTAGGTCAAAGAGAACTAACTAATGAGCGTTTTGTGAATAATACGTTTGTTGGTGACGGGCAATCTAAAATGTACTTATCGGGCGATTTAGGTAAACTTTTGCCTAACGGTCAAATAGAGTGTTTGGGTAGGAAAGATGGTCAAGTAAAAGTTCGTGGTCATAGAATTGAGCTTGGCGAGATAGAACACGCTCTACTGAAATTAAAGGGAGTTTCAGCTGCTGCAACAGATGTTAGAAATCATGCTTTAAAAGCATATATTGTTTTTAATGGAAGTAATGAGGATTGGGATGCAAGTGTGTTGGAATGGAAAAATCAACTTGCCGAGGAATTGCCTTCTTTTATGTTGCCTTTTGAATATATAAGACTAAAGGAATTGCCGGTGACCATAAACGGCAAGTTAGATAGAAAGAGCCTGCCCGATACTGTTTTAAATGGTGAAACCAATATAAATGAGCCTAGTAGGACATTAACAAAAGCAGAAGAATTGGTTTGTGAAGTATGGAAAGAATGCTTGTTTTTAAACCAAGTACATCTAGATGATGATTTCTTTGAGCTTGGCGGGCATTCATTAATAGCAGCCAAGGTAATGACCAGTTTGGAGCAAAAATTTGGTCAGCGCTTACCTCTTTCTTCATTGTTTGAGTATTCTACAGTTAGGGGACTGGCTAGTTTATTAAAAATAGAAGAAAATACCGTAACCTGGGATTCTATGGTGCCAATACAACCAAAAGGTTCTAAGACCCCTTTGTTCATTGTTCATGGAGCAGGTTTAAATATTCTTTCGTTTAAAACCCTAAAGGACCATATGGATCCAGAGCAACCCATTTATGGTTTTCAGGCAAAAGGTCTTGACGGTAAAGAAGCTATGTTGACTTCTGTGGAAGAAATAGCATCTCATTATAATGATGCGTTATTGGCAACACAACCTAAAGGACCGTATAAATTAGCGGGTTATTCCTCTGGGGGTATTATTGCTTATGAAATGGCAAAGCAGTTGATGGATAGAGGAGAACAGATATCTACCTTGGCATTATTAGATACCTATGCGTATGCGCATTATGGGCGTAATACATATTTGGGTAAAAAATTGGCATTCGGTAATTATATAGCGAATAAGGCTTTACATGTATTAAAACAATTATTGTTAAGCAGAGAGGGCTTTAATTATAGAGTAGGCGTTACCAAGGCAAACTTGAAGAAGTTTTATCTAAGGTTGAAAAAGGATAAGAATACCTTGTCTAAAATGGATTACGATTGGGAATATGAAAGCAGAATTATTGAGCATAATAAGGTCGTGGATAAATACCATTTAAAACCTTTGCCCATTAAGGCAGATCTGTTCAGAATACAAGATGTAATAGATTATACCCATGATCCTAAAAATTTGGGGTGGAAATCATATGCCAAAAATGGTATAGAAGTTCATTATGTACCCGGAGAGCATTTAACAATGTTTTCACCACCTAATGATAAAATTTTGTCAAAGACGCTCCAAAACGTTCTAGATAAAAATAACTAGGTGTAAAAATGATAGCCATACCAGACTATCTTAAGGCTACCATTACAGCTTTTTTACTATAATTATCAGCACCTATATAACTAAAATAATGATCAAGGGTGCTGTCTTTTGTTGAGCTATGCCATAATGTAAAACCAGCTTTCTTAAAAAGTACCTTGTAATTGTGGGAAAATGAACGCTCATACCCATATGGCTCTGAACCGGTATTAGCATTAAGGTCATGGTTAACACCATTAGGCTCAATAGCTACAAAAATGGTGTTTCCTAATCTATTTATCTGTTGTAAAAAGTCTAGGAGCTTACTTTCGGTAAAGTATTCAAGTACACCTCTAGAGGTAACAAATATCATATTCTTATTGGCATACGTGTTTACCCAATCAAAAGCATCGTAGGCAACAAACTCAAGTCTTTGGTTCTTGCTGTATGTTTTTTGGTTACGAATTATTTGATTTTCACTTAGGTCAATACCTACGAACCTGTCTATTTGTGGAAATTGTTCGCTTAAATAATTTAAAACTTTTCCGTTGCCGGTGCCAATCTCCACTAGGGTATTAAAATCTTCCTCTTCTATAGATAATTTGTTCTTTAAAAGGTCAAACATAAAAGAACATTCGGGTAAGAAGTTTTTTTCAAAGGAGTCATCGGTGGCCGTAAAGAAATCATCTCCTTTGTTTTTCCAATATGCCTTATGAAATTCTGATAGTGTGTTGTAGTCTGATTTATCCTCTACTTTTTTTAATAGGGACTTGCGCATAAAAAGCTCAATCAGGGTAATTTTATTTCTATCGGTAATTGTCATGCCGGTTTTTGCAAGTTTCTTAGCTTTTTTTGGCATCAACAATATGAGTAAGTCACCTATGAGATATATAAGCTTTCCTTTCATTTTAACCTTGTTGTAATTTACTTGTGAAAATAAACAATATATCTATTTGAAATCGCCGATTATCTTAAATATAACACAGTTCATCTACCTAGTCATATTTGAGTGAAATTGTATATCGAAGAACGTCTTTTTTTATTCGATGAAATTATAGGAATGAAATAATTTATGTTTCAGTTATAGATGATGTATAATTTTTTAATTAATTGACAATCAATTACTTGTAATTTAATTTTGATTGAAATTGTTCATTGCTTGCTGTTAGCTGAAATCTTATTTATACAATAGATTCACTAATTTTACTACTATTATAATGTTCAATGATACATTCAAATATTTTATAAAAATAGGTATGCTTGTTGAAGCTTTTAGCACAAAACAATTTTCTTTTAACCTATTCAATAATCCATGCAGTATGTTTTGGGCATTTGCAATTTGAAAAGTACTTGAACTTAGTTGATAATTATAGCATTAAGTAAGATATGAATGCCAAAAATAAAGGGGCTGTTTCCAGTAGCGCTAAAATCTATTGGGAAAATTTATTGTCAGACGACATAAAATTGCTTGACTTGCCCAATAGAAATTTAAAAGTAAACGATACCGCTTCAAAAGGGGTTTTGTTGCGTACTTATTTTTCTGAACAGTTGTCTGGTTATTTGAAATCAAATACTTCTTCCTCTAATGAATTAACGACTTTTGCAATTTCGGCATTAGCTATACTCTTTCATAGGTATACAAATCAGAACGATATTGCTTTTGGACTATTGTTAGATCAAAATCTATCTTTATTTAGAAATACCATTGAGGCTGAATTTAACTTTAATAGGGTAAATAAAGACACTACTGAAAGGTTATTGCTAAATCAAGAAAATTTTTATCCTTCTGAAGAGCTATTGGCAGATTTTAATTTAATCGATACCAATAGTCACAATGTACTACAAGATGTCGTGCTTTCCATTAACGCTATAAAAACTGATGATACTTCTGTCTCTAATGATATTGATACATTCAATGAGATTAAAAGGATAGGTGAAGTCCATGTCAAATCTAATTTGGAAATTAATCTTGAGATTAATGCTGATACTATTAGGTTAGATGTCGTATATAATGATGCGGTATTTGAAAATAGTTTTATTGAACAGTTTATGATGCATTATATGAGCATCATTTCTCCATTAATGAAAAATTCAACTTCTGAAATAGGAAGTATAGATTTTCTTCTAGAAAAGGAGCGTGATATATTATTAAATGAATTCAATACACCTACCGTAGACTATCCAACGGATAAAACCGTGGTTGATTTGCTTAAAGAACAGGCTCTAAAAACTCCAGATCGTATAGCTGTTGCCTTTGAGGAGCATACATTAACGTACAGGGAGTTAGATGAGCTGTCCAATCAATTTGCAAATTATTTAATTCAAAAGAAAGGGGTTAAACCAAGGGACCTGGCATGTTTGATTCTAGATAGGAGTGAATGGCTAATTATTGGTATGATGGGGATTATGAAAACTGGTGCCGCATACGTGCCTGTTGACCCAAACTACCCGGAAAAACGCAAAGAATATATTAAAAACGATAGCAATTGCAATATAACGGTAGATGCCGCGGCAATTGAAGAGTTCAAGGCAACTAAAGCAAGTTTTACAACTGCCCCATTAACAGGTGTAGTGCTATTGCCTAACGACTTGATTTATATCATTTACACTTCAGGAACTACAGGTAATCCTAAAGGTGTCATGTTAGAACATAGAAATATCGTTAGTTTATTTGTTAACGATGATCCTTTCTATGATTTCAATGAGAACGATGTTTGGACCATGTTCCATTCATACTGTTTTGATTTTTCCGTTTGGGAGATTTACGGAGCGTTGTTGTTTGGGGGTAAATTGATAATTCCTTCCAGTGAAGTGATCAAGGATCCTTTTGAATTTATGTCCTTGCTCATAAAAGAAAAGGTGACCATTCTGAACCAAACACCATCATCATTTTTAAATATCATGGGTAGCTTACCTTCAGGTGATATCGATCTGAAATTGCGATACGTCATTTTTGGTGGTGAGGCATTGTTTCCAAAATATTTAGAAAAATGGTACCGTAAATTTCCGGGTATTCAATTTGTAAACGGCTACGGTATTACCGAAACTACCATATTTACAACATTTAAAATCATTGATGATGAGGATGTAAGAACCAATGTTTCCAATATTGGTAATTGTGTGTCATCGTTAACTTCACATGTGGTGAATACCAAAAACCAGTTACAACCTGTAGGGGTTATAGGTGAACTGTGCATTTCAGGTCATGGATTGGCAAGAGGTTATTTAAATAGATCGGAATTGACCAGTGAAAAGTTTATTGCGAATCCTTTTGAACCTGGGCAAAAAATGTATCGCTCGGGAGATTTGGTAAGAAGACTTTCAAATGGTACTCTAGAGTATATTGGCAGAATTGACCATCAAGTTAAAATTCGCGGACACCGTATAGAATTAGGGGAAATAGAATCTACCATTAATGCTTTAGACGGTATTGAACGTACTGTGGTGTTGCCAAATACAAATGAGGAAGGTGAAACCAGATTGGTAGCATATATGCAGGCTGTTGGTGAGAAACCTGAAATGACCGGTATTAGACTAGCGCTTGTCAATAAGTTACCAGAATTTATGGTCCCCACTTTTTTAATGTGGGTAGATGAGTTTTCTACAAACTCTAATGGGAAAATTGATAAGGAAAAGCTACCGGCTCCTGGGTATCTAAGGTCAAATTCAGATGTGATCTTTAAAAAACCACGTACCAAGGTAGAGAAGAGTATAGCTGCTATTTGGGAAAAGGAATTAAAACTTTCGGGTATTGGTGTTGATGATAACTTTTTTGAAATGGGCGGTACCTCGCTTATGGCACAAAAAGTCGTAAATGCCATTATGAAAACCCTGAACAAGAGAATTCCGGTAACCAAGCTGTATCAACATACGACCATTGCCGCACTTGTGAATTTTATAGAGGGCGACAAAGAATCAGCTATATTATCCAATAAGCGAAAAGAGAAAAATAATGCTTCATCTAAGGATGTTGCCGTTATTGGTATGACGGGCAGATTTCCCGGCGCTAAGAATATTGATGAATTTTGGGAGGTCTTAAAAAATGGAAAGGAAACTATTTCATTTTTTACCAAAGAAGAATTGGATCAAAGTATTCCTGAAACCTTAAGAAATGATAGCTTGTACGTAGCTGCAAGAGGTGTAGTGCCTTCTGTTAAAATGTTCGATGCGCGTTTCTTTGGCTTAACGCCTAAACATGCGGCGGCCATGGATCCTCAGCAACGTTTGTTTTTAGAGCTTGCATGGGAAGCACTTGAAGAGTCTGGTCATCTTCCGGAACATTATAACGGTAGGGTTGGGGTCTATGCCGGTACGGGTACCAATACGTATTATCAAAAGAACATTTTACCGAACCATGAATTGATAGAGTCCGTTGGTCAGCTACAACTGGATACGGAAAATGAAAAGGACTATATATCATCAAGAACGGCTTATCATTTAGATTTAAAAGGTCCGGCGGTAAGTGTACAATCCGCATGCTCCACATCTTTGCTGGCTATAGCCGAAGCGGTCGAAGCTATTAGAAATGGATATTGTGAGGTTGCTCTCGCTGGGGGCTCTAGTATAACGGCACCAATTAATAGTGGTCATTTGTATCAAGAAGGATCAATGCTCAGTACAGACGGTCATTGTAGGCCATTTGATTCTCAAGCAAAAGGAACCGTGTTCAGCGATGGTGCAGGAGTGGTTGTTTTAAAGGATTTGGAGGAAGCTAAAAAAGATGGGGATTTTATATATGGTGTAATTAAGGGTGTAGGTATTAACAATGATGGCGGTGGCAAGGGTAGCTTTACGGCTCCTAGCGCAGAAGGGCAGGCCAACGCTATTAGGAGCGCTATTAATGATGCCGGTATTTCACCTGCAACCATTAGCTATGTAGAGGCTCATGGTACGGCCACGCCTTTAGGGGATCCTATTGAGATGGACGGACTCAACCTTGCCTTTGGAGAGCAATCCAAGAAAAACTATTGTGGACTAGGTTCGGTGAAAAGTAATATGGGTCACCTTACCGCTGCGGCAGGTGTAACTGGTTTGATTAAAACGATATTGGCCTTTAACCATAAACAAATACCACCTTCTTTAGGTTATGAGAAACCTAACCCGGTAATAGATTTTGATAATAGTCCGTTTTATGTAAACAATACTTTGGCTTCATGGGACGTAGAAGGCCCTAGAAGAGCCGGGGTAAGTTCTTTTGGCGTTGGTGGTACCAATGTGCACGTGGTATTAGAAGAATATGAGATGACGGTAAAAGAGCCTTTGCAACAAAGACCGGTACAGCTTTTACCTATTTCTGCAAAAACGAATACAAGTTTAGAGGGTTGTGAAAATGCTTTGAAAGCTCATTTTGATGCTGATAAAGAGGGGGATTTAGCAGATGTGGCTTATACGCTGAGTACTACAAAAGCTAGTTTTGGTACTAGAAGGTTTATATTGGCATCGAACACTAAAGAGGCTTCAGATGTACTGTTTGATAAAGATAATAAAACAGCACAATCGTCAGTAGTTAGGGCAGTTCCTAATGAAGTGGCATTCTTATTGCCAGGGCAAGGTTCCCAGTTTTTGAACATGGGCAAGGAGCTGTATAGTGGCGAAGGTGTATTTAAAGATGCTGTGGATAAATGTGCCAACTTGTTGCTGGATACCCTAAAGTTGGATATCAGAAAAATAATTTTCCCGGAATCTTTAAATGAGGAAGCGGAAAATAATCTTCGCGATACACGGTTTACACAACCGGCGTTGTTTACCATAGAATATGCACTATCTCAATTATGGATCAGTTGGGGAATTCAACCTACCGTAATTTGCGGTCATAGTTTAGGGGAGTTCGTTGGGGCTCATCTGGCTGGCATTTTTAGCTTGGAAGATGCATTAAAATTGGTTTCCTTGAGGGGTATTTTGGTAAGTACACTTCCTAAAGGTAGTATGCTCACCGTTCGTATAGATGAAGAATCGCTCCATAAAATATTGCCAAAAACCTTATCTGTAGCCGCTGTTAATTCCCATAAACTTTGTGTAGTTTCTGGTGAGGATAATGAAATTGAAAAATTTGCAGAGGTACTTAAGGAAGAAAATTTGCCTTATAGATTAATAGCTACAAGCCATGCTTTTCATTCCGCAATGATGAACCCTATTTTAGAGGAGTTCGGCGCTATTGTTGAAAATATCGATTTAAAGATTCCACAGATACCCATAGTATCTACCGTAACAGGTACTTGGCTGACCAATGAGGAGGCTGTAGACCCTGTATATTGGACCAATCATTTACGAGATACCGTGAAATTCTCCGATGCTATGGATACCATAGTTAAATTAGAAGATGTGGTATTGTTAGAAGTTGGTCCGGGAAATACACTTACAACGCTAAGCCGTCAAAACAAAGAAGCTAGAAAAATAAAATCTATAGCTTCATTACCGGTTCCTAAAACCAATGAAAATAATTACCACGGAGTGCTTAATGCCTTAGGACAATTATGGTTAACGGGTATAACCATAGATTGGACTAGTTTTTATGACAAACAGGGCAGACATAGATTAAGATTGCCTACCTATGTGTTTGACCGAAAACCATGTTGGATAGACCCTATAGTTACTCAACCAAAAATTGAAAGGACTAGTGTTCATACCAACCCTACAATACAGACCTTAACAGAAAAACCAAAAAGCGTTACACCAATGAGAAACGTGACCATTTTAAATAAAATTTCGGAGTTAGTTTCAAACAATTATGGTATTGAAATTGAAGCCAATGACAAAAATCTAAGCTTTTTAGAGCTAGGGTTAGATTCCCTTATCCTTACTCAAATGGCTATTACTTGTAAGAGAGAATTTAAAATTCCAATTACATTTAGACAGCTTAATGAGGATATTAATACACCAGAACTTTTAGCAAGCTATTTAGATGCTAATTTACCTGAAGAAATTCTAAAGCCCCAACCACAAGTAGTTCAACAGCCTACTGTTGCCGTACATCAGGTTCAAGAAAATAATACAGCCCAATATGTTAAGGCCGCTGGTAATCAAACGGCTATTGGTCTAATTGGGGAGCAACTTCAACTGCTTAGCAAGCAATTACAGCTTTTACAAGGTGGATCGGTAGCTACTGTACAACCAAGTGTTGCGCCAAGTGCTCCTCAACAACCAGAAAAGGACAATGGTGCAAGTAGTATGGATATACGTACGGAACAGGAAAAACAAGAACATAAAAAACCGTTTGGTGCTTCACCAAGAATAGAAAAGCAAACAACCGGTTTAGATCAAGCTCAGTCTCAATACTTAAATGAATTGACTGCTAGATATAACAAGAAAACCATTGGCAGTAAAAATTATGCTCAGAATCACAGGGCAAAAATGGCAGATCCAAGAGTGGTGTCGGGTTTTAAACCGTTGACCAAAGATTTGGTATACCCCATAGTGATCGGTAAATCTCAGGGAAATAGACTTTGGGACCTAGACGGCAACCAGTATATAGATGCTTTGAACGGGTTTGGTTCGTGTTTCTTTGGGTACCAGCCAGATTTTATTAAAGAGGCCATGCACAAACAAGTGGATCTAGGATATGAGGTTGGGCCGCAACATCCGTTGGCTGGTGAAGTCTGTGATTTACTTTTAGAGTTTACAGGTCATGACAGGGCTGCTTTATGTAATACAGGGTCAGAAGCTGTATTGGGTGCCATGAGGATTGCACGTACCGTAACCGGGCGTTCGCTTATTATTGCTTTTACGGGGTCTTACCACGGAATTAATGATGAGGGTATCGTAAGGGGAACCCAGAAAAAGAAAACTTTTCCGGCTGCAGCAGGAATATTGCCAGAAGCCGTTCAAAATATGTTGATCCTTGATTACGGTACTGAGGAAAGCTTGCAGATTATTAAAGATAGAGCACATGAAGTGGCGGCTGTTCTTGTAGAACCGGTACAGAGCCGTAGACCGGAATTTCAACCCATAGAATTTATAAAGCAAGTAAGGGAAATAACTGCAGCCGAAGAAATACCATTTATTTTTGATGAGGTTATTACCGGTTTTAGAATGCATCCGGGTGGTGCCCAGGCCCTTTTTGACGTTAAGGCGGATATTGCAACCTATGGTAAGGTCATAGGTGGTGGTGTATCCATCGGTGCCATATTGGGTAAAAAAGAATATATGGATGCACTTGATGGCGGCTTTTGGCAGTATGGAGATGATTCTTACCCAGAAGTTGGGGTTACTTATTTTGCCGGTACTTTTGTTCGCCATCCTTTGGCATTAGCCTCTGCGAAGGCGGCTTTGCTCCATATGAAAGAACAAGGACCAAGTTTGCAGGCAAATGTTTCTGCCATGACTGAACAAATGGTGGTTAGTTTAAATGAAAATTTTGGTAAAAACGGTCTACCATTAGAGATCAATTATTTTGGGTCTTTATGGAGGATAAAGTTTAAGAAAGAAATTCCGTATTCAGAATTACTGTTTGTAATAATGCGCGAGAAAGGGATACATATTTGGGATGGCTTCCCTTGCTTTTTAACAACGGCATATACCAATGAGGATGTGGACTTTTTGAAGAAAACACTTTTAGATGCCATTGATGAATTGGTAACTGTTGGGATATTAAAAAAGGAAACCAATGGGCATGCCGTTACAATGCAAAATTCTTTTGAGAGATTGAACACACCACCTGTGCCAGGTGCTCGTTTAGGTAGAGATGAGAATGGGCAGCCAGCATGGTACGTAGCAGATGCCACAAAAGAAAATGGCTATTTAAAAATTGATATTTAGAGATATAGAATGGTTTAGGAATATTGTTTACCTGTTTAGATGACACATCTTTTATTTACTAGCTTAACACCTATTGACAATGAAATTTTCTTTGCTCAGGCACAAGAGAAATTTTCTGAAGAATTTGTGCTTAAATATTCGAAATATAAAAGATGGCAAGATGCTAAGTCTACTATTTTAGGCAGACTGTTGTTGGCATATGGTTTACAAAAATTCTATAACATTAATGTTGATGATATTGCCATTGAATATTCTAAAGATAAACGACCTTTTTTAGAAAATTCTGAGGTTCAGTTTAACATTTCCCATTCAAATGATTTTATAGTTTGTGCATTTACGTCTCATGGAGGTATAGGTGTAGATGTAGAGAAAATAAGTAATGTAGAAATAAATGATTTTAGATTACAATTCTCAAAGTCGGAATATGACAATATGGTTGGTTCTTTACATGTGCAAGAAAAGTTTTTTGAATTTTGGACACAGAAGGAAGCAGTTTTAAAAGCTTATGGAACCGGTTTGAATGTAGCTTTGGATTCTATTGAAATTATTGACGGATCATCTACAATAGGTGAAGAAGTATTTTACTTAGAAGAAATAGATCTTACTGCAGAATATAAATGCCATATTGCTACACAGCATTTAAATGAATTTTCCAGTACGGAGATTACACATGTAAGCCCAGAAAAAATAGCGGATTTTATGGGTTCCAATTTCTTCAAAACTATTCGGTGAATTGTTGTAAGACCATGTAAATACGATGAAGTGCCTAATTTTTTTTAAATTTTTCTACTAACAAAGAGTAAAATGCCCTGTTATCTTAATTACGACGATTATATAAACTAGGATGTCGGAATTAATGTCGTTCAATTTTCTCTTTCAATTAATTTTGATGTTCACCATTTACAGTAACTATAAGCTGCAAACAATTAATTTATGAAAACTAGTATTTCCCCAATTAACTTTCACAACACTAAATCTTATTTGCTGAAAATTTCAATGTTGCTTATTGTAGCATTGCAATTGACATCGTGTGGTAGCGCTAAAAAATCATCTTATTTCAATGAGGTAGGTAATAATACATTTGCATCATATTATGAGCCCTTAGAGCCCATTTTACAAAAGAATGATTTGTTGAGTATCAATATTACCAGTTTAAATGCTGAGGTAACCGAGATGTTCAATATTGCCAATAACGTAGGCGGTATACAAACTCCTGGTTATTTGATCGATCAAGATGGATTTATAAGATTCCCGGTTTTGGGTAAGATAGCGGTAGCCGGTCTTACAAAGAAAGAACTGAGAGAATATATAAGAGAAGAGTTGATATCTAAAAGATTGTTGATGGAGCCAATAGTTGATATACGCTTTATGAACTTTAAAGTTTCTGTTTTAGGAGAAGTAAATCAACCAGCGGTTTTTACCATACCAAATGAAAAAGTTACACTTCTAGAAGCTTTGGGTATGGCGGGTGACATGACAATATATGCCCAAAGAAATAATGTATTATTAATAAGTGAGGAAGACGGTATTAAAAGTACTAGAAGAATAGATCTTACTTCAGATGAATTATTTACTTCACCAAACTATTACCTACGACCAAATGATATTGTTTACGTGCAACCAAATGATAGAAAGGTTAGAAATACTTCTAATGCTACGCAATGGTTCTCGGTAATATTAGGTTCGTTGTCATTGGCGGTAATTTCTATTGCCAGCTTTTAATCAATCCATACAATTAAAAAATTCTTAAGCTAAGGACTGTTCATAGTCAGGCTTATTTATCCCGATAAATTGAATACAATGACTGAAAAGGAATATTTTGACTCAAGGCTATCTTCTTCTAATAATGAAGAAAATTTTGATGTAAAGGCATTGTTGAGCAAATACCTGAAATCATGGAAACTATTTCTATTGTTTCTTCTGATTTTTATTGGCTTGGCGGCTCTTGCCCTGCAGTTTATAAATACTTCATATGAAGTTTCTAGTAAAATTTTATTGAAAAATGAAACCTCTAATATAGATGCCTCTGGTAATAACATGGTCAGCAATAATCCATTTAGTAACTCAGAGCGGGTTAACAATGAAATTGAGGTGTTGACTTCTGTGCATTTAATGCGTTCTGTTTTAGATAGTTTGTCCTTGCAATGTAAAGTTAGTACTCCAGAGACTTTTTCTGAAACGGAACTATATGGTTCAGAGTTGCCGTTTAAAATTGTTGTAGACACCTTATATCCATCGGCTTATGATACTTCTATTAAAATTAAGTTAGAAGGAAAAGATAGTTTTAGTATATCGGAAGATTTTGAAGGTGACTTAGATGCAGCAAATTCTATTAGCTCAAGTTATGGCTATAATAGATATAATTATGGTTACAAAATTGAAAAACCCTATGGAACTTTTAAGATTGTGCCCAATGAAAAGTCCAACGTAAAGAGTACTGAATTTTTACTGGAATTTAGGGATATAGATGAGATGGCACATGATTATGTGAAAAAAGCATTGAGTGTGTATGTAATCAATAAAGATGCTTCTGTTATCAACATTGTTTTAAAAGAGCAAAATCCTCAGAAAGGCGAGGATATCATAAATACATTGGTTGAGATATATGGTATAAAGGCATATCAAGAGAAAAATGCCATGGCCTTAAATAACGTAAAGTTTATTGATGAACGTTTAAATGCATTATCTGTAGAGCTTAGTGAAGTAGAAAAAAATGTTGCCCAGTTCAAAACGGAAAATGAACTGGCTAATGTAGAGTTCGATGCAAATTCATTTTCTGAGCAAGAAATAGATTATAGTAGAAAACTGACCGAAGCTGAAATAGAACTAAAAGTTTTAAGTGCTATAGACCGTAATTTAAGAAATGGGGATAATGAATCTACTTTAAATTCTTTAAGTGTATCAAGCCCTAATCTGGTGTATTTAATAGATAATTATAATAGATTACAGATAGAGCGCAAAAGTCTACAAAGAACGGTTCCTGAGAACAACCCGCGTATGATTGATATTAGGGATCAGTTACAGCAGCTGAAAGGGAATATTCTTGGTAGCCTTTCTACATCTAGGCAAAGTTTAAGAAGTACTATAGGTAGTATTAGAAGTAGGTCCAGTCAATTTGCAGCCAAAAAGCAAAGAATACCATCTATGCAAAGGCAATTATTGGAAATTAGTAGAGAGCAGGGTATTAAGGAAAACTTGTTTTTGTACTTATTACAAAAGAGGGAAGAGGCTGTTTTAATGGTTGGTGTTAGGCAAGATAACTTTACCGTAATCGATAAGGCTATTACTGATTTTGAGTCAAAATCTCCCAGTAAAAAACTTTTCATGTTGGTATCCCTGTTATTGGGTCTTGCCGTTCCTGTAGGTATTGTTCATTTAAAGGATGGATTAAATACTAAAGTTGCCGATAAGAAAGATGTTCAGAAAAGAATTAGTGTGCCTTTAATAGGTGAAATAACACATAATGCATCAGGTAAAAATCTTATTGAAAAGGGAGAGGAGAGTAGTAGATTGGCTCAAGATTTTAGAATGATGCGTATGAATATGAGTTTTCATCTACCTAAAAAGAAGATGCAAACTATTTTGGTTACTTCTGCCCAAGAGGGGGAGGGAAAAACTTTCTTTTCTTCAAATATTGGGGTGGCACTGGCTTCTTCAAACTCTAAAGTCGTGATTTTAGAATTAGATAAGCACAATCCAGAATTAATGGGGGCATTGGGAGCTGCTAATTCAGAAATTGGTATTTCAAATTACCTATCACCAGGTACACGTACTATTACAATCAACGACTTGTTGGTGCCGGTAAATAACAATGACAATTTGTTTGCCATAGGGTTGGGTTCCGAAAAAGTAGACGGATTGGAATCTTTTAATTCGGTGCAAATGGTTCAGTTTATGGAGCAGTTAAGAAATGACTTCGATTATATTGTCATAGACTCCGCCCCAATTGGCACATTGGCAGATACGCTTGCCCTTTCTAAATATTCGGATTGTTGTGTTTTTATGGTTCGTGAGTACTACACCCATTTAGATGATTTGGAAATCTTGGAAGAAGCTAAGCGCAATAAGAAGTTTAAAAACCCTATGGTTGTTTTTAACGATGTAGGTTTTATTAAATAGTTTCATCTATTATTATTTGCACAAGACAAAACGGAAATGAATATATATTACATTGTCACTTTGTTTTTTTTAATATTTGCTTCTAAAGCCAATTTCTTAGTTAAGTCTAATTTAGCATGGTTTGGTTTTGAGGTGTTTATGATAGTAATAGCCCTTAGTTTTAATAGAATTAAGAAGAAAGATGTTCAGTTTTTTATACTAAGTAGTGTAATTTATTTCATCTATATTTTATTTAGATTCAAATTAAACCAGTTACCTACAGATTATTTCAAGAGTGATGTATTTTACTTTTTCAAATTTGTATTAACATCCTATTTATTCTGTTTAATACTCAAGGAAAGGGCACTTTATTATTTGATAAAAGTTATTTCTCATTTGGCACTTATATCTATAGTTTTTTATGTTCTTCAATTTTATCAAGATGGAGCAATAGTAAAGGCTATTGGCAAAGCATTTGAAAGCATTACTGTAGAAACGTTTTCCTTACGGTATACCAATTTTTTAATATTTACCTACGATACTATCCATTACTATAGAAATTCCGGATTTTGTTGGGAGCCTGGCGCTTTTGGTTCGTTTTTGACGTTGGCATTAATGTTCAATTTTTTAATCAATGATTTTAAACTGAACAAAGAGGCATTGATAATTACCTTGGCCATTTTAACAACGGTATCTACCACGGCATATTTAGGTGCGTTTATATTGTATTTTCTTCGGTATCGTGTATTGAGCAGGGGCAGTAAGATTACCATCATAATTTTTGCGGTCATATTTGCATTGGCTATACCCAACGTACCTTTTTTAGGGGAGAAGGTGGTTGAGATTTATGAGCAAGATATACGTGATTTAAAAGAGCTGGAGCAATTATCTGTCTATTATGAAGATGTAGAAAGGCAAATACCCTTAAACCGTTTTGCAAGTGTAATTTTTCTTTACGAACAGTTTAACTGGAAACTTTTTTTAGGGGTCAGTAATCAATATGATGAGTACTATATTAATGAGTTTAATGTTAATATCTCTAATGGTATTATGGACTTTATAACTAAGTTCGGTTTACTTGGGCTTATGGTTTTACTCTATAGATATGGTAAATTATGCCGGGCGTATTTAAGAAAAACCGAATACGTATGTTATTCCATATTAATTTTACTGATATTAAGTTTTGGTGAACCCATACTAATGCTACCTATTTGTGTCATATTTATATTTTTGCCCACATTTAAAAAACAAGATTTTACAGCTTTGTCATTTGATTATAGGTCAAAGTACCTACCATTAAAAAGACCTAACACTATATAATGATCAAAAGGTTTAACTCCATTAAGGTAATCATACAGTCTTATTTTCAAGGAAATTCTAGGACTAATCTGTTGATTAAGAATGTTTTTTCTTCATTGATATTAAGAGGCTTGGGTACGGCTATAAACTTTTTGTTTGTTCCTTTGGTTATAAATTTTGTCAACGCTGAACGATACGGTATTTGGTTAACGCTTAGTTCTGTGCTAACATGGTTTACCTTGTTGGATATTGGTTTTGGTAACGGTCTACGCAATAAATTTTCAGAAGCCGTAGCTCTGGATGATATCAAAGAGCAGCGAAAACTGGTTCATACCACTGCAGCCGTATTAATATTGATCTCTACCATCATATTTATCTTAAATGTCATATTTACAGACCAGATAAAATGGGATGAATTTTTAGGAGTAGATGCGTCATACCGTTCAGAACTGCAACAGTTGGTTTTTCTTTTAATATCCTTTTTTAGCTTACAGTTTATTTTTCAAATATATAACCCTATCCAATTTGCCCTGCAAAAGCCTGCAATGATTGCGAGAACTATCTTATTGGGCAATGTGCTTGGCTTAATTGGTATTCTGTATTTAAGGGAATTTTCTGAGCCTTCCTTATTTAATTTAGGTTTTGTGGTCATGGGTAGTAACGTACTTTCTATATTTCTTTTTACCGCATATTTCTTTGTAGTACAAAGACCGGATTTAATACAGAAAATAGAAAAACCTACGGTAGATACCTTAGGGTCGATTTTTTCTCTAGGGATCAAATTTTTCTTTTTGAACATTGCCTATATGGTGCAGTTTCAAACCAGTAATTTTTTGATCAGTAAATACTTTAGACCAGAAAAGGTAACCGAGTTCAATATAGCTTTTAAGCTTTTTAGCGTTGCTTCTTTAATATTTGGTATCATATTGAGTCCGGTGTGGAGTTCTGTTACCAATGCCCAGGTAAACAATGATTATACGTGGATTAAAAAATTGATAAAAAAGCTATTGCTCATATGGAGCGTTATTGCCGTAGGATGTATCATTGGATTATTATTGGCGCCTACCATCTATAACTTATGGATCGGTGATATTATAACCATACCGTTCATAACCTCATTGGGTGTTGTTTTAATAGTGCTGTCTAATTGCTTTTCAGAAATATTTATAAGTGTGTTGAACGGCATGGGTAAGGTCAATTTACAATTCTATATTTCCATTTTTGTAATCCTATTTTTTGTACCAATAGCTTATTTCCTATCGGTAGAAATGGGTTATGGAATTTTTGGTATCTGTATGGCAATTGTGGTAACCAATGTCAATGGGTTAATTGTTGCACCGTACCAAGTGTATGTAGAAATGAGAAAAAACAGAAAGTTACCAGCTTAACAGTTGAAAAAGTTTAGAGATGATGTCAACTAAAGAAAAGAAATTAATAACGGTTTTACTTACGTGCCATAATCGTAAGATGAAAACGTATAGCTGTTTAGAGGCGCTTTTAAACTGTGATTTAGATGATGATAGTTACTATTTAAAAATCTACCTGGTAGATGATGGTAGTACAGATGGTACTACGGAATACCTTCAGGGTAATTTTAAAAACCTTCATATCATACAGGGATCAGGTAGTTTATTTTGGGCAGGCGGCATGCGTACGGCTTGGAAAGCGGCTCGTGATAATGACAGGCATTCAGATTATTATTTACTCTTAAATGATGATACCATTGTTTTTAAAGATACGCTTACCAGGCTGTTAAGTGACTTAGAAGAGGTAAACGAACCTAAAAGTATCATCGTGGGTCCTACCTTAGATCCAGATACTAAGAAGGTTTCTTATGGCGGACATAAAATTTTAAACAAACTATCTTTTAAGAGTAAAATGGTATTGCCTAATGATAAATTTCCGCAGAAGTGCGAAATGGGCAATGCCAATATCATGCTGGTACCTAATGAAGTCTACGAGGTTATCGGTTCTTTAACGGAAACCTATACGCACGGTATTGCAGATTTTGATTACACCTTAAAAGCTTTGGATAATGGTATTTTCACCTATGTTGCCAGTGCTTATTGTGGTTACTGTAAAAATGATCATGGGGTAAATTGGTTAAGTCAAAAAAGTAATTTAAAACAGAGAATAGCATATTTATATAGCCCTACAGGCTTATCGTATAAAGAATATTTAAAGTTTATTAAGGTGCATTTTCCGTTTCACCTACCACAGGCATTCTTACTGTTGTGGGGTAAAACCTTATTTCCCATCATTTGGCAATTGTTTAAAAATGAAGACTATTTAAAATGAAAACAGCAACAGCACAAGCACCGGTACTATTTATCATTTTTAATAGGCCAGAACAGGCAAAAAGGGTTTTTGAAATGATACGGAAAGCCCAGCCAGCAAAACTTTATGTTGCGGCAGATGGTCCACGTAAAAATGGTAAGGATGATCAAAAATGCAAAGAAACTAGGGCTATTGTAGATTTAGTAGATTGGGATTGTGAAGTTAAAACGCTGTTCAGGGAAGAAAATGTAGGTTGTGGATTAGGACCTAAAACTGCTATAGATTGGTTTTTTGAAAATGAGGAAGAAGGTATTATTCTAGAAGATGACTGCCTGCCGTCTTTGAGTTTTTTCAAGTTTTGTTCAGAATTATTGGAAAGATATAGAGACAATAACCAGATTATGCATATTGGGGGCTCTAACTTTCAGAATGGGTATATCTCAGATTCAGATTATTCGTATTACTTCTCTTATTTTAGTCATGAGTGGGGTTGGGCAAGTTGGCGAAGAGCCTGGAAAAACTATGATTATGAATGTTCAAGCTTTCCAGAACTAAAGAAGAAAGGCTATTTTGACAACTACTTTTCAAACATCATCGAAAAGAAATATCGACTTAGTAAAATAGAAAAAACGATCAATGCTAAAGAAGTCTCTTGGTGGGACTATCAGTGGGACTATACAAAACTGGTCAACTCTGGCTTGTCAATAATACCAAACCAAAATATGATTAAAAATGTTGGGTTTGGTGAAGATGCTACACATACCGTTAGTGCCAATGATGCACGGCAATATAATGAAGCACAGGAAATAGATTTTCCGTTAGTGCATCCTAAGTTTATTATTAGGGATATAAAGGCAGATAGAAGGTATTTTAAATATTTCTTTAAAGACACTATAGTACGCAGAAAAATACTGGGCTTTCTAAGAATTCCCGGGTATGCTACTGAAGGGTAATGTAGTGGTATTTTCCTTGAAAATATCTAATTGCCATTACCACCTTAATCACAGTTGAAATTAAGCACAATAGGGTTTCTAGGTTCAAAATCAATATCTGTTCTATAGTCAATAACATCAAAATTGTGCTCTGGCCAAACAATATTGGTAGGGTTACAGGAATTGTACACGATACAATCATTTATACTATTTCCTCCGGTATTGGCCGTAGTGCCAAAAGCACCGAATATTAATGAGTTAGAGGTAGATTTTCCCCTGTTTTGTCCTAAATCGCCACAAATAATCTGTTTGGCACGTATTCTTGTAAAACTCACATTTTTAGAGCCTTCTACAGAAGAGACCACACCGTTACCCATTTCCAAAAAATCTACATCTTCTACAAGTCCGCCGTAACCACCCCTTGCACCTTCGGTATTTTGATCTTCAAATAACACACCAACACCAGTAGGACTGTTATTGCCAACGATCAATCCTTTTTTGATCTGTTGCCCGCCACTTTTGTAGATACTTATATTGTCTTCTGTCCAAGCCACATCACGATCATTGATCACGGAGAAATTCTCTAAAAGCCCACCGGCGCATTTATCGTATTGTACTAATTGTCCCCTAGGGAAAGGACCTCTCATATTATGACCTTCAATATATCTTAAAACCGAATCATCACATTGGTTTAATCGTATACCCGTTGACCCGTCCTCTAATTTTACATTGGCAATTACAATATTTTGCGAACCTATACCTTCAATACAGTTTCTTTCAGAATCCGCTAATGGACCGCTAGATGGCGCATTGGTATATTTTATATAACAGTTTTTTATGGTCAGGTTATCGGCACTGGTGAACTTTATTCCCATGTAAGCCCCGGTGTATTCAATAATACAATTAGAGATTACCACACCTGTATGGTTGTTGATCTCAATACCATGTTGGTCAGTTGTTCTAATATAAAGGTTTTCTATGCGTTGGTTGTTCGTACTTACTACAATAGGACCGGAATCTACTAGATTAGAAGTACAAATATTCCCTATGATACTCGGTACAACTTTATAAACAGTTGTTGTGCCGTTTTCTGCAGTAACCGTATAGGTAACTTCATGGCTAAAATCTTGTTCAGATTTTGATATTGGGCTAACCGTAGATCCAGAAGATAAGGTAACGGTAGGTATTAGTTGGTCTATGTTTAACACTAATGGATCAAGCTCAACGTAGATAGTTTTTGTTTCTTCATCAAGGGTTGCAGCAATATTGGAGGTTAAGCTATTATTGTCTGTAGTTAAAAAACTAAAAGTGATGATTTTGGGCTCTTCTGATTGTTCATGCGTGGTATTCCCATCTTCTACATGGTCTTTTTCAGAGGCACAAGATTCAAATAGACATGTAAATACTAGGAGGGTTGTAAAAAAGAACAATGTGTTTTTTAATGAAGTAGGTCTTATCATAATTCTTAAGTATTCATTAATGTCTTTATAATTGAAAGCCATTAAAATTTCTATAAGAGCAATTTGGTCTTGTAAAATTGTTATTCAGAATATGATTTGGGGGAAATATAAGCAGAATAAAAATTTAGAGTCCCTTATGTGTTAATGCTTAATTGGTTATGAATGCTAAGATAAATTTTAAAATGGAAAATGCAGTCCTCAGCGCGTTTAATAAAAGTTAAAAATTTCTACTGTTCACTGGCTCACAATACTTGTAAGAATAACACCACAATCTAAGCTGTTAATCTTTCTGGTAGTATAAGACTATATGCTTTAAGCTGCGCTATAACTATAATTTTCTACACGTTAACAGAAGTAATCTGTGGTTGCATGTCAAATAAATATATTTGTCTGAACAACCATTAACCCCCGATATAGTTATAATTGTTGTTGAAGATTGATGCGAATATTGCGTACATGTTTAGGGAGAACAAAATTATAATTAGGGCTTTTTTAGAAATTTATGATGCTTACTGAAGTTGACTCAAAGGTGTTATGCCTTGGTTATCCTATTTACAAATCTTCACTTGATAATTTACCATTAAAATCTAAACTATTGGTAAGTACAATCAATCAATATTCTTATTGTATAGCTGAAGAAGATGCTGAATTTAAAAAAGCGTTGTTGGGTAGTGATGTTATTCTGCCTGATGGTGTTGGCATAACATTAGCTGCAAAATGGTTGAATGGTGCTTCCATAAAAAAAATAGCAGGAGCAGATTTTCATGAGTATCAATTAAAACGATTAAATGAAAACCATGGATCTTGTTTTTACTTAGGGGCAAGCAGTGATACCTTGGCTAAAATAGAGTCTCGTTTAAAGGGTGAATATCCAAATATTAGATTTGCTAGTTATGCGCCACCTTTTAAACAACAGTTTACTGAAGAAGAGAATCTAAATATGATCCAGGCGGTTAATAGTTTTAATCCTGATGTGCTTTTTGTAGGTATGACCGCTCCAAAACAAGAGAAATGGAGCCATGCACATAAAAATCTCCTTAATGCCAAGATTATATGCTGTATTGGTGCTGTTTTTGATTTTTATGCGGGTACTGTAGAAAGGCCAAGCAAAGTATGGAGAGATTTAGGCTTAGAATGGTTGGGGCGTTTAGTAAAAGAACCCAGGCGAATGTCTAAACGGTATCTTTATTATGGTGTGGTCTATGCAGTACATTTGGTAAGGGCGAAGTTTTCTGCAAGAGAAGAAATGACCGCTACTATAAATTAGTAACATAACGGCTAATTTAATAGTCATTTAAATTTCACATACCTATAAACCTATTATCCTTAATCAATAGGTCAAGTTTTATTTGCTTGTTTTTATATACACTTCATCTTTTTAATTGAGTATTGGTCACTAAATTTAATATTTAAAGGCTATTTAATATCTATATTTTAACTTAATTTATTGACAAAAAGATAGATGAAAGTTGAAAAATTGGATTAAATACTAAAATTGATTTTAGGTCAACCTTTCAAATACTTTACACGTAATATTTATGTTATATCTGTAGGTTAATTCTTTCAAATTATATGTTTGAAAAATGTAACAGAACCTTAGTCCCATAAAAATTAGCAGTGTAGTGAATTATTTTTGGCAAAAATTAAACTTGACGCATGTTAGCCTTCGGTTGAAGGTGACAACTTCAATTCTGATAGCAGATATAAAAATAAGTCACTTACTTTTAAAACAAAAAAAAATGCTGATACATTTTGCGTTTATATGCTTGTATTTCTGTTCAGTTTCTTGTAGCAAGGATAATGATTTGTTAGCAGAGTATATCACCAATAATGACATTGAGGAAATTGATTATCATGAAACTATAGACCCCAACAAAAAGACTATTGTACTACCTTCTGATTTTGATTGGAATAATATACCTAGTGAATATGCTAATGCTAATTGGGACATTAACTTTGATTTTGATTTAAAAAATGCAATTGTAAGACTTCCTTCAGACGTTACTTTGAATTTTGAAAGTGGTCGTTTGTTTAATGGTACGGTAATAGGAGATGAAACTGTAATTTTTTCAAGTAATAGAAATGAAATATTTAGTGAAGTATCATTAGAAGGTGTTTTCAATAATGAATATATTTTTCCCTATTGGTTTGGAGCCATTATGGACGGAGTTTCAGATGACAGGGAGGTTTTCGTAGAAACTTTAAAACAATCCGTTGCTATAAATTCTAAAGTTTTAGTTGATCAAGATATATTTTTAGATGTTGAGGAAACAGGTAGTAAGTCTATCTTTTTAGATAGTAAAACGTGGATTGAAGGGGTTGGTAATGATACTAATATTATTATCAATAATTTACTCTCACCTGCTTTTTACATGGCATTAACTCAAGATATAACGATTAAGCAGGTTACTTTTTTATATGACCAAACGTATGATGCCAATTGGGGCTGGGATAATGCCATGCATGAAGCAAATTTAAAGCAGCTTAAAGATTATATGAGTTTAGCCCATAATGTCACATTTTCATCATGGAACCCTTGGTCTAGGTCTCCCATAGCTTGGCGTTCAGTTTTTAGTTTAGAAGCAGCTAAGAATGTATTGTTTGAAAATGTTACCCTTAAAGCTAAGGGAAGTACCGCAGACAAGTTTATAGTTTGGGGCATTAAGTTAAAAGAACAATATAATTCTGATCAAACTATAAGTGACTATAATAGCCCAACAAGTATACCCGAAAATATTGTGATTAAAAATTTTAACCTAGATGGTGTAATTATGGGAATACAAGGTGTTGTTAACGGTTTTACATCAGATGGCATTACATCTTATAGATATTCAGATGTCCAAACTTTGGATGGTTCAAGTATAGGTGGCAATGGTGTTGGTGGATTACATTGGATGCCACCACCACATCTGTTTTATTTAAATCCAGATACATCTAACAGTCATATCACTAGTAATGTAAAAATCTTGAACACTATTGATTATGGTGATTATGTTGGCACTAAAAATGTTAGGGGTAGTGCAGGGTATTGCAATTCTTTAAAACTAGTAGAGGGTATTTTAAATGCCGATGTTGAAAATTATAAATCGTACCGTAGAGATGGTCTTTGGGATTTAGGAGCTGTTACCAATGGAATTTTTAAAAATATATATTCGGAAGCTACCTCTGATATTTTTGAATCTTCTTGGGGCTTTCATAACGCTCGTTTTGTTGAAGGTAACCTTACTAATTGTACATTTGAAAATATTACAGTAAAAGACATTTCGGACGAAGCTAAAATTTATCCTTGGAACTACCCAAATGGAAATTCTAATAGAATAGAAAACTTAAATCTTTACGTAAAAGAATATGTGGGTAGTTCTCCAGGACCTTTTGGTATTTTTGGATCTAATAATACTATTTTAAATAGTAGTTTAAATATTGAAAAACATTCTTCAAAACAAGATTATGCTAGTGTTATATTTCATCTAGATTCTATTTTGGATTATAGTAGAAATAACCATTATGAAGTAGTTGTTAATGGTTGGCGTAAAATTGATGAAGATCCTTTAAAGAAAAAAGTTAGATTGATTTTTGCACGAAAAGTGAACCCAAATTCTAATCAAGCTAAAGTTACCGATGTCGATAATAATTTTGTGGCAGAACAGGTAAATGCAAATGAAACCGATACCTGGGTTAGAACCGAAATAATTTCCTTAGGTCAGGGAAATGAACAATTGCTAAATACAACGGTTCCTGCAGGTTTTTCAATTAAAAAGGTAGAAGTGGATATTTTAGAGAATTTAGCTAACGGTATTACCGCTAATATTGGTTTTTCTGCAACTCAAAAGGATAATTTGGCATCCAATATATTTAATGGGAAATCAACTATTGTTAATCAATTTGAAATTGAAAACGTTTTTAATGATAATAAAAAGATGTACATCTTTGGAAACCAAAATTTCAATGCAACTGGTAAGATAAAGGTAACCATAGAACTGGTAAGGAAAAATATTTCAGACTGGTAAAGTATTTTAAATAATGAGAAAAGTTATGTAAAGCTTATAAGATACGCTCTATATAAGCTATTATTATCTCTGCAAGCTTTTTTTGTCCACTGATTTCTAAATGAATGACATCTCTATAATCTGACGTTTCAAACTTATAATCTAGCTCTTCAATTAAAACTATATTATTATCAGTGGTCCAATCAATAATTTTTTGACCTTGATAATTATATTTTTTGGTTTTTAGTTCAGATTTTTCTGCATGTAGATAAACGATCAAAGGTATTTGTAAACTGTCTGTTATTTTTTTAATCTGTTCAAAACCGGGGTTGAATACAGGTCCATTTTTTTGAATACCTTGAGCTGCTTTTTCATCGGGATCAAGGTTGGTTTTTTTTGAAAAAGCGTTTTTTATTCTAGGGAAAATATAGCGGTCAAATAACTCCCACCAAGCTAATTTATACTGTTGGTTAGGGTAAGAACTGTGTAGACCAACTACAGGTTCAAAATCCATGACATCATAGGCATCATGGCTACTAACAACTAAGAACATTGCTTTAGCGTTAAAAGTACCATGTTCTTGTAAATATGCTGCACAATTATCAGGACCCCAACTGCCCGAAGAAATATTCAACATTTGATAATTTTCAAGCGTTTGGGATATTATAGAAGTTGCTATACTGTCTTGATCAGATTGCACACCACCAAATAGTACAGAATCTCCTAATCCTAAAATTGTTAATTTTTTAGGGTTGGGTTCGTTATTGCGTTGAGAAAATGAATTAAAATGATAGTTGTTCCCAAATCTTTTCCCTGTTTGGTTTGGTGCAGCAATATATTCATAATTTTCGTCGGCAACATAGAGGGGTGCATCGCAAAACCCTAAAAAAATTCGAAGACTAAACTCAATTATTAAAGTGAGTAAGAGTAAAGTAATAAGAATATTATAAATTTTCTTCATTTTAATAAATAAGAGATTTCTAAATCAAAACACCATTTATAAAGTGAACTTATTTTGTATAGGGATATGCTGTAGCCAAAAAAATACCGGTAATATGTTTTTAGGTAAAAGTCAAAACCTAAAAATAAATTTTAAAATTTAAATGGAAATTAAAAAGCAATTGATAATTTGTTCTAATTATAAGTTTGCAACTCAAATATTAATGTTATAAGATTGCTTAATAAATTTTTTAATTTTTTCTTTATCAGTCCCACATGCTTTTTTTATTTCGAAGACTTTCGCATCCACTAAAGTGCGATACCACCAGCCTTGTAAAAAATGCCATAAAAAACCTTCTTTACCTTGTATAAAACCAAATTTGAAAAAATATCTGTAAATGAAATAAATGAAAGAGCGCCAAAATAGCGGCATATTGGCATATTTCTCTTTCTTATTTCTTTTAGATTGCGCATCATCAGACATCGCAAGTGTTACAGTTTTATTTGTGTTTGGTATTAATTTCAACTCCAAATTAAGTAACTCTACTGCTTCCCGAATAGAATAGTTATTATGTTTCTCTATCCACCAACCTAGAGGGTTTAGGTTATGATCAATGAAATAACCATCAAAGATTATACTTTCGCCCTCTGTTAAAACTATGTGTTCATCCATCCAGCGGTCTTCGCAAATCCCCTTCTGATAACGAAACATACGTAGCATATACATTTGTATCATGCCTTTGGTCATTAGTTTTTCCAGAAAATACATTTTTCTTTCAAAGACGACCCCGGAAATATTTGGTTTTATTTTAGGTGTTTTTTCGTTAATCTCAATGATTAACTCATCGGTTAAATATTCATCTGCATCTAAACGAAATACCCATTCTGTTGTAATTGGTAAATTCTTTAAAGCCCAATTAACTTGTTTCGCATGATTATTCTCCCATTTGTTCTGGTATACTTTAGCACCTAATGATTCCGCTATTTCTACTGTTTTATCTATAGAATAAGAATCTACAATGTAAACGGTTTCAGAAAACCTTAAAGCATTATTTACACAGCGTTTAATATGCTTTTCTTCATTATAGGTCAAAATGAATGTTGATATTGATAGCATTAGTTTTTTATTATGCGTTTTTTTATAAATTTTGAAGGATTTCCACCTACTACGGTCCAAGGAGCAACATCAGCAAAAACAACCGATCTAGCACCTACTACAGAACCTTCTCCAATTCTTACCCCAGGACCTATAAAAACCTCTGCGGCTATCCACGCATAATTATCAATAATAATTGGGGCGCTTATAAATGGCTTATTTAAATAATTAATATCATGAGACCCACTACATAAATATGTCCTTTGAGAAATAGTTACTTTATCTCCTAATATAGTCTTATCAATATGCAGTTTAACGTAGGGACCCAAACAACAGTATTTGCCCATTTCTAAATTCCACGGTGCTGGTATGTAAACTGAAGAATAAACTATAGAACCTTTTCCTATTTTAGCACCAAAAATTTTTAATACCATAACACGCCAACTATTAAAAATAGAGCTAGTTAAGGGGCGAAAAATAAACAAAGAAAAAATACCCCATATTTTTTGCATGACTCTACTTTTTAGAGAAATGTTTTTTTCAACATATCTTTCCATAATAGCACTTATTTAAATGATACTATTTCTTCGACTGGAGATCTATATGATAAGGCAACATCAAATTTTTCTATTGGATTACCACAACTTATCATTACCACGAAAACTTCTGATTTTTTAATTTTACAAATTTTTCTAAGCTTATTATCTTTCCACCTTGAGAAATAACAATTTAATGGACAGGCAAGAATTTTATTAAAGTGAAGACCATTCAATAAATTCATGGCAAAAATACCTCCATCTACATATGCCATATTACGCTCATACACACCGTGACAATAGGCCAAGTCTGCAGTTACAATTAATAACTTATTTGCTAAATGTCCAAAACCCCTATTCCCACCTTGTATTTCTAGTATTTGTTTTATCTCGTCTTTATTTTCAAAAACATGAACCCTAGTTGCCTGCCTATTACAGGATGAAGGTGATTTAGTGGCTAGCTCAACTGCATTTAAGATACGATTATTATCAACTTCGGTATTTGCATAATTTCTAACACTTCTTCTTGACTTACAGAATAAATCAAAAGAAGACTTACTGTCTTTAAAATAATCAGAAGCAGATGTTTTAACTTGCTTACTGCACTCAACCAAAACACTCTGCTCTAACTTATTAATACTTTCAAGTAAATTTTCATTTAAATCGTAATCTTGCTTTTTGTGAAATTCTTTATACTCAACTAAAATGGCTATTGCTTGGCGAAATTGTTTGTTTTGTTTATTATAATTCTTTAAATAATGATTGCAATGATTTATTAACTTCATTATTTTTTTTTCTCCGAAACCTAAACGGGTTTCAGGCATTGTAAGTCCTTTTTCTACAACATGGTAATCTGCTATAATATTCCCTAAAACTTTTTCTTCACTATCACTAATGAATGCAAAAACCCCGGAATACTTTATATATCTCCCGTAATCTTTAGTGTACTCCAAAAATAAAGCTACTAGAATACTTACAGGGAAAATCTTTTTTATTTTATCTTTCATAATTTTACAAATGAATTAATTAACTATTTAATTCAATGAATTTGTTAAAAATTCTACTGAAATATCAATCTGTTTACTTAATTTATCTTTTACTTTGACAAAGTCAATGTCAGTAAGTTTTTCTAAATTAACATCATCACCTTCTCGTAATAGACGATTTTTAAGACCGACAATATTCATTAGACTTTCTTGTCTACTATTATTGTTCTTGCTTGCAGGAGTTATTGTGTAGAACGGTTTCTCAAAAATTAAAGAAAATATACTGCCGTGAAAAGAGGTAGTCAAAACTATACTTGCACTATTATATAAACCCAAAAATTCTGCTGGTCCAAAATCTCTTATATTTAATATTTTATCATCTGATTCTAAAGGTATTTCATTCTTACAAACACGGATGATTTTGTAACCAGTATCTTTCTGAATTTTGTAAGCTAAATCTTCAGCGTATTTATTCTTCTTAAATATAAAAAACAATATGTATGGTTCGGAATGTTTGTAAGGAACCATTAAACTTTCCCAATCACTTTTTGTAAGTAAAAGAGTGGGGTCTACAACGTGTGTAGCATTCTTTCCAGTACTACTTTTTATAATATCTACACCGTCTGCTTCCCTGGTACTAATATGTTTTAAATTATTAATCCACTTTTTGTATTGAGGGTAGTAGACTTCATTTATACTACCTACACCAAAGCTAGATGCATACGAAATCTTATTTGATTGATCTGGGGCAAATGTAAGAAAGTATGGTGCTATGTTGGTACCATTATTAGGGTTCCAAACTTGGTCGCTACCGACAATATAATTCTCATATCCTAGATTTGCACTATATAATTCTGAATAACTTTTATAAACTTTGGATGTTGCTGTATGCTCTTTATGAAAGTCGTTAAATCTTTGCTTTCTTCTTTTAGCTATTTCAGGATATTTTAATGCGCTGTACATATCTATCCATTTTAAAATAAGGTCTTTTAGTTTATTTTTAGCAGAAGTTTTTATTAGAGGTCTAGAGTTTTTTTCGCTTTTGAAGAAAGGATTTTTATAGTACAGATAATTAATTATCTCATTGTCATATCCCATTTTTTTTAGTTTATGGTGTAGTGCAAATGCCTGTAATTCTGCACCATAATTGTTGACATTTAAAATGGTAATTATTCCAGTTTTTTTCATTTGGTAACTTTAATGTTAATTCCTTCTAAATATTGTATTGCTGCCTTTTGCATAGTAAAGTGACAATCATATATTTTGTAAGCTTTTAGTGCCATATCTTCTTTTTGTTCCTTAGTCAGAGTTATCCATTGTTTAAGTAAGTGGTAAGAGTCTTTTTCTGTGTCATTTGCAATAATGCCCCCATTCCCATTTTCAATTTCACGCCAAATATTTACTTTGTTGCTTATCAATACAGGGGTGTTACAAGCCAACGCTTCTACTACGGCAATACCAAAATTTTCTTGATGGCTAGGTAGAACAAAGGCTTCACTTTCATAGAACGCACCCCATTTGGCATCACCACTAAGCATTCCTGCAAATAGAATGTTTGCTGAGCTCTCCGCTAACTTTTTCATTTCTATTCCATAAGTATGTTCATTTGGGCCAGCTATTATGAGTTGCGGTAGGTCATCTAATTCTTGCTCTAATTTTTTATAGGCATTAATAAGCATATCAACTCCTTTCTTAGGGTGTATTCTGCTTAAAAATAGTAGAAAGGGTTTACCGTTCCAGTTAGGTAATGTACTTCTAAATGCCTGCTTCATATTTTCATTGGCGGCAGGTGGTGGTTGTATGCCATACCCTACATTGATTTCTCTTTTAGGTTTGTAGTTAGGAAAAGTGGTTCTTGCCAATAACAATTCTTCTTCGCAAGTAAATAAAATACCATCTGCTTGGTTTATTACTTTGTTCTCAAACAATTTCCAATAAATGTCATTTCTTAATGCCTTAAGCTTTCTATCTTTTGCTGTTTGAAAATACGGATCCAGCATACCATGTGGCATTACATATATTTTTGGAAAAGATTTATTTGTTTTTCGGTAGGTCAACATTGCTTTTATTGAAGCTTGACTTTGATATAGCCATAATCCATGTATAATTACCACGTCAAATTTTATAAAATTAGCAATCAGCCATGGGATAAATTTTTTATTGTAACCCCAAGCATTAGTTGGTTTTCCTAATGTATATATTTGGAAAGGGTCATTTTTTATAAAAGCTGAATCAACTTCATTAAAACAAACTACTTCAGTTTCGACACCTAATTTGCTTAAAGCAGGTACTGCATTTCTTATTCCCTGGCATGGTCCACCTCGTTTAGGATCCATGCTTGGTATAATTCGAAGTATTTTCATAAAATTTAATTCTTAAATTTAGATTATAATTCTTGTATCCCTATGAAAGTACTTAGCGCTCTTATCGATTGGTTTTAGTGCTTTTGCATTTACCCCTCCATATAACATATATTGATGAGTAAACTTTTTGTTTAATAGTGATTTGGCTCCCAAAACGCTAAATGACGGAAGTGACGCTCCTCCTAGAATTACGCAATTAGTCCCTACAAAACAGTAGTCACCAATATTGACTGGGTGACTATCTTGTATGCATTCGTGAATATTTACAGAATGTGTTAGAAATTGCGTGTCATAACCGGCTATGGTCGTGAAATTACCTATGCTAATTTCACTTGTACAATCTAGATGATGTTTTTTGGTTATAGAAGATTCTTTTCCCAATGAAAGTTTACTAATTCTATTTTGTTGATGTTTAAAATGTTTGGATTTTGAATTTGATGGAAAGCCAGTTATCCAATTTGATCTATTTATAGATGAATTTGTATCCATAAATATTTCGTCTAGATTAATGGCTATGGTAAAATGAGCAATTTTACTTCCTGCATTCATCTTTAAATGTTTTGGATATACATAGGCTAAACCAATTTTAGCTGTAGGGTCAATGTCATATTTCCAAATTTTTATTAATAGAAATCTTTTTAATTTCCAAGGTAATACGACTATAATAAGGCTTAGGATTTTCTTCATTTAATTCAAATTTTTATATAAGTCAAGGTAAAGGTCTGTAACCGTATTCAGTTGAAAACGCTTTACATTCAACACCCCTTTATTTACCAAATTATTTCTAAAATTTTCATTGGTGATAATTTTTATATATCCGTTTTTAATAGATTCTACACTTTCTGGGTTTACCAATACGGCACCTTCACCTGCTACAGATTTCATAGGTAAAATATTTGAGGTCAATACCGGTCTACCTACTGCTTGCCCTTCTATAATAGGCATGCCAAAACCTTCAAAAAGCGATGGGAAGTTGACTATGTCACAGTTCTCATATTCTTTGACTACCTCTTTATTGCTTAAGTTGAAAACGTTACTATATTCAACATTACTTTGTTGTAATAACAATGTGTTGTTATCACTTAATTTACCTACAATTCGTAAATGACAAGGTATTTTATCTAGGGCTTTAATGGTACGTGCTAAATTTTTACGCTCTAAGTTTCCGTTTATGTGGAGTATGATAGGTTTTGCTGCACAAAAATCTTTTTGGAGATATTTAAAATCTGTAGATACTGGATTGGGAATTACACAGTATTGATCCGGTTTTAGGTAGATCTCATTTAGAACTTGTTCTTTGGCAAACTCAGAAATAAAGACAACTTTGCTAGCCCTCTTTAATGAACTTATATAGAGAAATTTCCATATTTTTTTTTTGAAACCAGACAGGTAAGAATAATACATGATATCATGTACGGTAACAATTGTTTTCTTAGACTTTAAGAAATACAACAAATAGTGCGCATCGCCGGTGATATGATTTATACTGCCCTGGTGTTTTTTAGCGTAGATGCCATTTTTAATAATAGAAAGTATACCTGATTTTTGTTCCGGTAGAAAAACCTCTTCTATGGCTTGGGTTTTGGCAACATCTTTATTAATAGTTTGTAAAACCCTTTGAATTGAAAATCCTACTTTTGGGTGTCTAAAAAAATATGTTATTCTCATATATTAACTTTTGCTAATTTTATAGATTTCCAACAAATGAGGACATTACATTGTTGATTTCCAAGTGTTTTTCGGCATAGGCTCTTGCTGATACTTTGATGTTTTCGTTATTTTGACTTTCATATGCTTTTAAAATACCTTCAGCCAAAGCTGTTGGATCTTCTGCGGTAACCAATTGACCCATTTTAAAAGTTTTTAACAATTGGTATAAACTAGATGTTTTGTTGGCTGTTACCAAAGCATGCCCGCCAACGGCTAAAATTGTGGTTAATTTGGATGGCATAACCAGATCACTAGCTTTTTCTTTTTGAATGACCAAATGAAGATCTGCCATATTAAGAAATGCATTGAATTGGTCTTTTGGTTGTAATGGCATAAAGTGTAGGTTTGCTAACTCCATTTCTTTAGCTAATATTTTAAGATTCTCCTTATAGGGTCCGGTGCCACAAATGACAAATTGAATAGCGTTGCGATGTTTTAAGGTTTTTGCCGCTTGCAATATAGCTTCAAGCCCTTGTTTTTCACCAATTGCACCTGAATAAAGTACGACCCAGTCGGAATTTGTGAAGCCAAATTGCTTTTTTAATTTACTTTTATTTTCCATAGGGTAAAAATTGGAAGTATCTGTCCAATTAGGGAACAGTAATAAAGGCATTTTCGCTTTTCGCTCAATACGGTCAATCATGCCGTTAGAAATACTACTAATGGTGTCGGTATTTTTAAAAATTGTTTTTTCTATGCCGTATAGGATGGAAAGTAATTTGTGCGAATTTATTATGCCCAAATCCTGTGCAGCTTCTATTTGGAGGTCTTGTATATGGTGCCAATGCTTGGCCCCTTTCAATTTTTTGTACAAGACACCCAACAAGCCAAATTGAAATGATGGAGCAACTGATATTACCCAGTCATGTTTTCTTTGAAATAATAAGGGTATTATGGCCAAGAATGCAGAAATAGTAAATGTGGTATCTAAAATGATGCGTTTTAATCCACTAGGTCTGCTAGGCACATACATAGGGCAACGTATTACACTTAGTTTCCCATTAGAATCATAATTTTTCACTTCTTTTTTAAACCAAAATCTATTCTTTCTGTAAGGCTCTTGTATTTTCCAATAAGGATAATAGGGGTAAGAAGTGAGTACGGTGCAATCATGACCCTTTTTAGCAAGCCAATGCATCATTTCCCCAGAGTACTTGCCAATACCGGTTAACTCTGGTGAAAAGTTATACCCTATAAATAGTAATTTTTTCATAGCAGTTTTTTACTAATTATTTTATTAAGATAGTTTACAGTCACAAACAGGTGGCATTTAATTCAATTTTGAATCAGCAATTTTATAAATGAACAATATTTACTCACTTGATTATGGTCAATTAGACCTGTACATAGGGTATAGTATTATATATAACCTAATTATTTAAACGCTGTTTGGTATATAAACTTTAAGTTCACTTGGATTGTAAAATTTTGAGTCGTTTTATAGAATGTATACGTACTCAATAAGCTTTGAACTATTTTAAATTGAATTATTTAAACCTGGTTGGAATTGTTTTATCTCTTCATGAGATTCTGAGTTCTTTACATATTCAGGATTAATAGTTTTAAGGATAAAACGAATTATATGGTAAATAATCAAATAGGTTACAATACCTTGAATAAAACCTCTTATTAAAAAACCTAAATCACCAAATATACCTTGTGCGTTACGAAAACGACCTAAAAATCCAAAAACGTCCATTACAGCGAATGGTGCATATAGCAAACCGTTAAAAGCATAATATGTAAAACAATTAATAGCTTTAAACAATAAAAAATATATTAATAGCTGTATTAGAAAATAAGAGTGACCGAAAGTGGCAAGACCATCGCCAACATGGCTGGTTACGACATAATTCCCGTAGCCTGTGCCATGTAAATAATCGCCTCTTGAAAAGTCCATGCTAGTTTTGTCTAGCTGTATCCCTAAAAAGTTTAAAATTGGGCTTGGAAATAAGTATATAATGGAATTTAATAGATTTTCCTGCATAGCATTATTTGCAAACCCCCTTTTATGTGCATAATATATGGTTTGATCGGTAATCCGCATATTGGCATACCTAGAAAGTAAGAAATTACTTACATATTGTTCTGTCCAACCCTGTGCGTAGGTTGGGGTATATGTGCCAAATATATTTTCATTTTTGCTCTCCTTCAACTGTTTCATAAGTTGCTCATTACGTAAAGTCTCTAGGGTGAACGCAAAAGTTTCCATTTTATCAGCGCTATCCCTTAATTCTTCTGTATACAAAAGAGTTTGTCTGGTATACAACATTGCGGTTGAAACGGTATTGAGAAGATTTATTCCTAAATAAATAATAGCTCCTATAAAAACGATTTTAACAGGCGTTATAATTTGAGTTATCCTAATATTTTTAAATATTAAATGAAATATGAACAGGATACCAATGGTACCCATAGGTGTAATTATAAGATGGCGCTTATTCGTCGCTAAATTTATAAGAATAATAAAGGTGGTATATGCGAGTACATATTTAGTCTTTCTATACTCTATTTTCAATAAAAACGGAAAAAAAAGACATACCGGGGCGAACATTAAATAGTTTAAGCCAGAAATCAATTTACCTAAGGTGTCACCAATTTGAGCTTCACCTTTAGCTATACTGTATAGCATTGATAGTAAACCAATAAAACCCATACTCCATAAAATTGCAGGGGTAATTTCAAAAAACTTTAATTTGTGTAGCCCTTCTTTAATGAAATTATTCTTCGTTTTTTGCACATGGGTAGGGCAGGCCAGGTATACCGCTAATGATGATACCACAAACAAGACTATTTCATAAAAAAATGTTTCAAAAGGGCTTTCAAAGCCAAAAGTAATAGGTTTATTTTCTATAAGTGTAGCTATCAAAGGTAAATAGCGATACATGAACATTGAAAGATAGATGCAGAATACAAACGGATATTGGCGAATAAATTTTTCATTGAAGAAAAATAGAAATATAAAAAGTGCTATTATAGCCATGATACAACCAAACATATTTGCCGTAGATGGGAAGAAGATCATTTCACCTATAACAGCTAAAACTAAAACCGCTATAAGCAATGTTTTAATTTGTCTAATGGTATGATTTTGTTCCTTGAGCATTTTAATATTTCAATGGGTATAGGCTTAGTAAAAAATTAATTCTTAGGGGATTTGCACTAGAACTGAACATAATTTATGTTCTAAAGCGCTGAAGTTTATGTGTCAGTATAACATACAATTCTTGAAAATCTTTAATACCGTTTTGGACTAATTCTTTTGGAGAAAAGTTTAATAGTTTGCAACCATGGGGCACTACTAAAATAACTAAAATTGCATCTAGCAACACGGCACCAATAGCTGCGCCCGTAAGCCCCATAAAGTTTGATAATACGTAGGTTGCCAATACAGATACAATGGCACTGCCCAAACCAAACCAGCCCATTAATTTAGGCTCATTAAATGCCCTGAACACCATTTCTGTGACATACCACACAGCATTAAATAGCATAGCGGAAATCATTATATACCACATGGTGCTAGGAACTTCTAGTTGATTTTGTGTCCATAGATTATAGAACCATAAACCAAACAATGCCAAACCTATAAATCCTATAAACGAAAGGATAAAAACGCCTATAAGTGATATTCTAAATATTTTACGGGCCATTTTCCAATTAGCTTTTCCTATTTGAATTTGAAGCTCTGGAAATACAGTTGGTTCAATCATGTATAGTATTTGATTGATTGAACGGCTCAATGTACGCGTAGTATTAAAAATGGCCACTGCTTCTGGACCCAAAACAATACGAACAACAAAAGTGGTGCCTTGAAAATAAATTATTTGCCACATAGGTAGCATTAAATAGCTTAGACCTTTAGTAGTTATAGCCTTTAGTATGGCTTTATCTTTAACACCTTTAAAAGTTTTGTGCAGTCCAATTATTTTTCTACCCTTTAAGCCATAAAAAATTATAAAAATTACGGTGACGAATAATTGTGAAATGGCAAATTCAACAATACCATAGCCTAAAAGTAGTACTAACAAACCAAAACCAATAGATGCTGCAGATTTAGTCGTTATTAAATTAATACTTAAGGATGCTTTTTGAGCAGCTCTATAATAGGCTTCAAATAACTGAAGATAAAACATTAAAAGTTGCGATAATATCATAATAGACACGGCTATTATGGCATCTTGACTATTAATTAAAGACTTATCGAAAACATGGAAATAATTTAAAACTAAAATTACAATAGCACTTAAGACCAATGCTGAGGATATCATAATTGTGATGATGTACAATCCTGTTTTACTAATGTCAGCTGCCTTTTGTTTATTACCAGAAGTGTAAGTAAGCACAAAACTATTACCTGCAGCAGATCCAAAACCTAAATTTGAAAAAGCCATTACACTTGGTATAATGGTGAGTGTTAACCATTCTCCGTAGTACGCAGCACCCCAGGCCGTTATAAAAAATGGGACTAAGAATAATTGCTCAAGTACGCGAACTACTTTTTGAAAAATAGAAGCTATGCCATTATTAAGCAATCTTTTTTTTAAACTCATATATTATATAAATATGATTTTTTATTCTGAGTTAGTCTAAAAAAATCAATAGGGTGACTAGATATTAAATTTATCCTTATTGAGATTAATGGCATGTAGATCATAGAAGTTTAAACTTTGGAACCATAGCCATAAGTATCGGAGACTTCAGTATGATTTAGAAGAATAAGGGTATTGTTAAGTTTTTGATTTTTGTAAATACTCTCTATATTATTTAGATGTTCTTTTTTGGTAACGTCTTTGCGAACTACATAAATTGTACTATCTACATACTTATTTAAGGCATAGGCATCAGATATTAGCCCTATAGGTGGTGTATCGATTATAATTTTGTCAAAATGTTCTTTTAGTGTATCCATGAGAACATCATTTCGGTCATTCAATAATAAGCGCCCAACAAAAGTATTGGTCATACCAGGTCCAATTAGATATAAATCATCAATACTTGGATGCTTTTGTATAATTTGATTTACATCCATACCTTTTTTAATAATGAAATCTGAAAGTCCAGGTGAGTTAGGTAATTCAAAGTTTTTCATTAATTGAGGTTCACGTAAATCAAAAGCTAGTAACGCTACTTTATGACCATTTGATGCCATTGTCACCGCCAAATTTGATGCTACATAAGTTTTTCCCTCACCTTTTGCGGTAGAAGTAACCAATATGGTCTGATTCTTTTTATTTTTCTTAAAATAATCTAGATTGAAAGATAGCAATCTAAAAAGTTCAGTTGAAGCAGACATAGTACCTTCATAATTGAGAAAGTCTTGTTTCTGATTGTTTTTTGATATTTCACCTAAATAAGGCGCTGTAATTACATCTGTAATATCACTTGCTTTTACAACTTTATTATTTAAAGCGTCAGTGATAAAAATTATAGATATAGGAACAAAAAAACCAAATAAAAGACCACTCAAGTATAATATTTTTTTATTTGGGCTAATCGGATATTTATTTGCTTTAGGAAAACTAACTATTCTAGTAGAAGATACCGGTGTTGCCAATGACAACACCTCTTCTTCTCTTTTTTGCAATAGATAAAGATAAAGCCCCTCTTTGGTTCCTTTATCTCGACTAATGTCTAACAATTTTTTTTCCATTGCCGGTACTTTTGCTAGTTGCGCATCAAATCTATTGGCGTTGGCTTGTAAATTTCCACTGGCTATAGAAAGACCATTTTTAGCACTTATAACATTCTGTAATATAGATTGACGCAAACTTGCTAAGTTTGCATCTAATTTGACTAGCATTGGATTGGATGTTACTGCAGATTGCGACAAGTTTTGTCGTTCAAGTAATATTTCGTTGTATTTATTTATTTGGTCCGTAAGTGTTCTATCGTTAATTGAAAAACCTCCTCCTATAGAATTTTCAATACTCGAATTAATTAAAGTTTGCTCTATTTGAGTTAAAATATTAATTTGATTTTGAAAGTCAGCTACTTTTTCTTTGTAGTCATTGGCTTGTTGAATATAAGTATCGGCATTGCTGGAAACATCTGTTACTACATTTTGAGTTTTAAAATCAACAACGGATTTTTCTACATCCTGTATTTCACCTACCAAAAGTTTTAGTCTGTTGTCAATCATTTTGATGGTGTTTTCTGCTAATTCATTCTCGTATTTAATGGTCTTACTTATATAGGTCTCTATGAGCTTTGAAAGAATATCCTCTCCCTTTTTTTTATGTGTTGATACATAAGTTAGATTTAGAAGACTACCTGTTTTGTTCGCAGGAACAACATTAAAACTTCTAAGAAAGTTAGTAGTAGTTTCATCTTTTTCTTTTACTTTGAAATAAAAGGGCAATTCATCTACATTACTAATGGAATCTAAATTTGATGTAATTGTAAATGTGCCATATGGCAAGTCAATTAGTTCGCCAAAAGTGTGCTCGGTTATATGTTCTTGCTCATTATGCATGGAACGAAGCTCATAATTCAAGCTGTCTATAAACTTAAAATAAATTGGTTGGTTAAAAATTAAGTTTTCAGAAGTTTCATCGGCAACTACCTTGATTGGTACAGTTTTTCCGTAAATCTCAATATCACGTATGGTACCTTCATGATAATATTCTATGTTAAATGCATTATTGGATATTACATCTTCCATTATGCCATTGGAACTTAAAATCCCTATTTCATCATCTATACTTTGTGAAGTTTTAATAAGGCCTATGTTACTGAAATTATCTACATCCCTAATTCCGTTTCCATTATTAGTATTGTTTATTAAAATTTTCCCTTGAATTTGATAATTGTTTACGGCAACATATCTAATATATAGGAAAGCGAATAAAATGCCGGCAACTATACACACTAAAAATAATTTCCAATGATCGATATATTTTAGAATAGTAGATCGAAAATTATTGTCGTTGGTTGTATGTGCGGGGTGTTTTATGTCTTTCATTTTAATACGAAAAAATTTTTAATGCATTTAAATTAAATAGGTAGCAGTTGAAAATAATCAATACGCTTTTTCCTCATTAGAAAAAACGTTTGTAACAGTAAGAATAATAATTTGAATGTCAAGCAAGATAGACCATTTTTCCATATAAAAAATATCATAACGAACTCGGTTTACAATATCCGATTTATGGATGATTTCTCCTCTATACCCTTTAACTTGAGCCAAACCAGTAATGCCCGGTTTTAAGAAATGGCGTACCAAATATTTTTCTACAGAAGTTTCGTACTGCTTGGTATGTACCTCCATATGTGGTCTTGGTCCTACAATACTCATATCTCCTTTTAATACATTGAAGAATTGTGGCAATTCATCTATACTGGTTTTTCGTAAAATTTTACCAAGTTTGGTTACCCGCATATCATTTTTTGTGGCCATTTTGGTGTCACTATCATCACTTTTGGTCATGGATCTAAATTTGTAACACCAAAAGGTATTCTTGTTGACCCCATGACGCTTTTGTTTAAAAAATAAAGGTCCTTTGGAATCTAACTTCATTAATATGTACACCAAAGGTATTAGCCAAGAAAGAACAAATATGATGACCATTAAAGAAAAGATGATGTCAAATAGGCGTTTTATTAAATTGGAATATTCTAAATCTAAAGGTGAGGCCCTTAAATTTAAAACGGGTACAGAATCATACAATTCAATAGACATAGCTCTTGAAAATAACTCTTTGTTATCTGGAATGATCTTTAGCTTCTTTAAACTATTATCTGCGATATTCATTAGATGTTTTATCTCGTCCTTGGAAAGTCTTGACGCCATGCAGTACACTTCTTCCACATTGTTTTTAAAAATATATTCGTAACTGCTTTCAATGTTACCTAAATAGGTAGGACTGTTAGATTTAGAATTGTCAAAATAACCCATATAGCGATACCCATATTTTGGGATATCAAAAATGTGACGAATTTTTTTAAGGTTTTTATCCCTACCAATGACAACCGCCCTTGTGTGAACATATTCCTTGCTTCTGACAAGATTTCTTGCCCAATAAAAAAATAACCTAAACAGCATGAGCAATATGCAAATGACCACATATACCATGAGCAGATGTTGCCAAGAATAGGGGTGCGGTGTCATAAACGTAAAAGAGGTAAAATAAGCAAGGCCAAAAACTATGATTAATTTAAAAAAGTTTTTAAGATTAACATTAAAGCCCTCCCTTCTTGCCGTAGGATAAAAATCTAAACTATAGGTAGCTATAAACCAAGCTAAATTATAAAATACAATACTGAACACATTTAGATAGGTGTAGGGCGTTAGTACATATGAAGTAATATTTATAATTAATATATGTGCTATGAACGAAAGTGGTATAACAAAAAAGGATTTTTTCATTTCACTTAGGAGGTTAACTGTAAAGTTTTGGGAATAAAAATTAAAATTCTAGAAATTTGGCAATCAGGATTTAAAATCTGAATAGATGATTTTAAATTAAAATTTGAAATAGCGCTCCGCATCGTCAGCCCCATTTTCTAGAACCAACCGTAGGTTTGCATTTTAAAAACGAAGTATACCTAATACTTCATTAAACTTTTACGGGGGAGTAAAATGTAGGAACAAACTTAAGTAGCATAAAGTAACATTCCAAAAAATATCGATAACGAAATAGTAAATTGTGAAATAGAAATTTTAAATCTCTATTTACAAGTACTTTGGTATAAATTCACAATAATAATTGTGAATTTATAAGTGTGATTTTTAAAATGGTAAGAATAAAATAATGATTTTTATTTTATAATGTATTTAGCTGATAACAAAGGTAAGAAGAGTAAAAATATGAAATGCCTAAGTACAAATACGTCATTGGAAACTAGTACGATCTAGATGCTTAGGTGCGGAATTAACGTTGAACGTGGAGATAAAAAATTATGCCAAATCCCTAATTTTCATATTGAGTACGACACCCATACCTTCAAGAACCAATCTTACGCGTTTTTTACCTACTTCTATAACTTCGGCTTTTTGGTCTTTTAATGCTCCATATTTAATGGCAACCTTATCACCAGATTCTAGTTTACATAAACTGTAGTTTTCTACCGTATCATTAGATAACCAGTTTTTTAAAGCTTCCATTTCAGTATTGCGTACAATGGCTGGTTTGCCTAACCAATACAAGTATTTTACAACACCAGGAACGTCAAACACCTTCTGTCTATCTGATTCTGCAATTTGGACAAAAACGTAAGATTTAAATAAGGGGACTTCAATAGTCTTTTTACGATCACTCCATTGCTTTACTTCCTTTATCATTGGGCAGTAGACTTCAATTTGATGACTCAATAATCTTTCTGCTACCTTTTTTTCATTCTTAGGTTTTACATAAAGTACATACCAGTTTTTCAACATAAATATAGATAATGGATTCTCTAATATGGTAACTATTTTTTTGCTTTTGTAGTATTTTGGATGCCCTAAAATAAGAATTTTGCATTCATACGTGTATGGTTTGGCGTAAATGAGCTAATTATAGTTTTTTAAAGTTAGAAGGTATTATTGGTTATTATTGAAATTAGTAGGAAAAAGATTACTTTTAATTATACTATTTTGACATAAGTATCGTTTTATACTAAACCCCAAATCAATACCTATGACGTTTTTAAGCCTATTCAAATCTGTGGTCTCTAAAGAAAATACCGTAGCATTATCTGAAACTGAAGTAACTAACGAGTTGAATCTTTTGCTAAACGATTTAACTATTGAAAGTCAAAAAGATGAGGAATCTTCTGATGCATTTGTGAGTGATGAAAGGGTATCCGAGGTTTCTGAGCGAGAAAGGTTAATTGAAGAAAATCAGATACTATATGCTCAATTAATGAATGAGCGAATGCTAAGAATTAAGCGAAAGTTGATTTAATTTTTTCGCTACTTATTTAAAACAATTCTATAAAAATTTTGAATTATTAATACGCAAAAAGCTCTCAATTTCTTGAGAGCTTTTTGCGGTCTGGACCTGACTTGAAACTATCTTGTAATATCCTGAATTTTCAGATGGAAAGAATTATAAAGTGTCTGAAATTAATATGTCTGTATTTAAGAAATTTAAAAGTTGGCTTATTGATTATAAAAAATATGCATAAAAGAGTACGGTCTTGATTGATCGGACTCTTTTTAGTTTATCACGTACTCAAAAGAAAAGAAACAAAAAAATGCCCCATATATATATGGGGCATTGATATAGTTACTCAATTTATTTTAATCCTCTAGTTGCATAGTAAAATAGATTTTATACTCAACGCCATTATCCTCTACCACAACATAACCGTCGCGATCATTCACCGTTAAGGCATAATCTTCATTGGATAAAGCCCCTGTTAATACCGTGGTGGGATAAGTGAAATAATTCTCTACAACAACATTTTCATGTTTACCTGTTACGATTCTTTTTATAGTATAATCCCCAATATCTTCATTAAAAGTCAAAAGAATCTGTTTTGCAGAAGTAGCATTGCTATCGCTATATAGCTTTGACTCAGCAACCTCTAAAGTTGGGTGCTCTGAAGGCAGTTGTGTAATAGTAATGCTATAACCGATGTATTCTAAGGGATAAATCGTATAGTTACTGGAATAAGCCACGTTATAGGTTCCCGTTGGCATGTATTGGCGAGTTGAAAGATCAACGATAAGGTTTCCGTTAGCATCTACTTCTTCACTATAAACATAATAGTAATTACCCATACCATCACTTAGCAACACATTACTTCTTTTCCTTAAAAAGTTTGAGTTGGCATAACCAATAACTGGACCATTAAACAAATTTTCCCCCAATATTTTAAAAGTTCCATCTTTGCGCACCGAAGTAGTACTTATAGAATTAACTACCGGTTCCTTGGCAAAAACAACCTCTATTTTGTTTCCTTCGCTATTGACAAGGTCAAATACTTCATCCCCATCGGCATTTCGTATGACCAATTTAAAGTCGGTACCTTCTGCCGGCAATACATTTGGAAGTTCCGGCATTTCAACCCTAACCCCTGATGTAATGGATGTATTATACTCATCTTTTTTAATCAATTCATAATAGACCCCACCCTTTAAAAGGAAAAATTCATGATCATCCACAGCATCATCCTTTATATATACAAACAAATCAAAAATATGTCCCGGCCATATTGCTTTCTCAACAGGTATTGGATTGCCATCGTTATAAGGGGTTACTACCCTTGTGAAATTCGATTTTCCTTTAAGTAACCTAAATCCGTCAGATTCATCGGTATTTTCACGTGCTATCGAAACTTCAAGTGCAAATCTGTTATTTATATAGGAATCGGGTAGGGTTGCCGTTATTTCATTGGTTTCTTCATTAATACTCTTTACCTCAAGGTCAAAGGACTCCAAATCACTGAACAACCGTACTTGGATACTATCGCGATAAGGTGTGAGTTCATTCACCTCGAACGTTATATCGCCTCCTAAAGGCACATCAGCAAATTCACTTGAAACAAAACCATCTATTCTCACTTCTTGAAGTGGCCGATTCTTAGCCAAAACAAGAATCTCATTTGTTGAACCATCGGCTCCTGTCACTGTATATTTGACCGGAGAAGAATAATCAGTTATTCCGGCGGGATCAGGCTCCAAAGTAGATCCTTCAGAAACCTCGATCTGTGCTGTTAAATCTGTTATATCGGCAAAGGTGAACGTGTAGTACAATGTATCTATATCTGCCGGATTTTGCCCGTAAAAACCTGTGCTATAACTACCCGAATTCTCAAAAGTTACCAATGTAATTTCATTTTCGGGATCAGATTTGTCCAATACGGCCGTATATTCCTTTTGGGATTCGTCCTCAGCTGTTACCGTATATTTAACCGGACTTGTAAAATCTACCGTTTCCTCCGAAGCTGGATCTATATCCGCCAATTCGGAATAAGTGATTATCGGTGCCAAAGCAGTTAAATCCGTGGTAGGAGGAAAAGTATAAAAGATACTGTCGTTCCTGATTGCCGCCGTATAATCTTCATTGTCAATACTAATCTTAAATGAAATAATCTCTTTGGCATCACTCAAAACCTCCTCTTCTGGAGTTTTAGGCGAATCATCGGATTCATTTTTGGAACATCCTAAAAAGGACAAGGTCAATAAAAAAAGTGCAATAGGTTTTTTAAGCATAATTTGATTGTTTGTTAAATTGGTTTAACGACGAAAATATAATTTCATTGCTTTTAAAAACATAATCACGGGTATTCACAACATGTTTTACTTCTACGTATTATTTCTTTTTAACGCAGGAATGTGTTAGCTACTTTTTCCATGTAATTAAAACGACAATTTTTTTTATTTTCATGTAGTGCAATCATAAATCAATGACATATGTTATTTGTTTAGTTTTGAGAATATTGGTTTAATAATCTTAGCAAATCAATATACTTGCCATCTGAATGTCCGTTTCGATTAGGTCCTACAGAGATTATTGCTTGCCCCGCGGACGGGTAAGTTTTAGAAAATTACTCTGCTTAACCAACATACTTACGATAACATAAGGTAGATTTTTTTACAATTTGGAGTTTCTGTTGATGGTCAATAGAATATTTAATCTTGGATAATTGTGAATAGCCTCCGATATAATCGAGTATTTAAAATTACCAATTGTATCATCTTGTCTCTATGGACGGACAGCTTGTAGAAATAATATGAGTGTAATTTTAGCTAGGAAAAGATTTACCGTACAAATACCGTACACGCTATAAACGCAAAAATCCTAACTAGTTATTAGTAACTAATTAGGATTTGTATTTGCGGTCTGGACGGGACTCGAACCTTGCTTGGCGAGCCCTGTCGCTGTGGCACTTCTGCCAAATATTTTTATCTATGTTGACGATTTGTGAACTAATTCTCGTGAGTTGTAGTTCAATTTGATTCGCCTGATGCAAAAATAATAATTCTTTTCAATTAACAACATTTATTACCAATAAATATTAAACTAATATATTACCAATGAATTGAAAATAAAAATTTAACTAAGGGGGTTTATTATCATACAATATGACCGCAATTTAAACTCGTAAAATACTTCCATCAAAAGACTACGGCAT